>ULYR01077957.1_pt1 | contig 253625 bp, 311 predicted proteins | sample 1962341 | NCBI WGS metagenome assembly ULYR01 (sample SAMEA4835868, study PRJEB28245) | human gut metagenome | biome: gut microbiome; material: fecal sample | place: Denmark | collected 2008 | reverse complement strand
GCAAGGCTTGCAAAAGAAAATGAGCAGCGAAAAAATGACCTGATTATGTATCTTGCACACGATTTGAAAACACCGCTTTCTTCTGTAATCGGGTATCTTACTTTACTGCGTGATGAGTCGCAAATCTCAAAGGAACTTCGAGAAAAGTACCTTTCAATCACTCTTGGTAAGGCAGAACGGTTAGAGGATCTGATTAACGAGTTTTTCGAGATAACACGATTCAATATATACGATATTACATTACAATACACGAAAATCAATTTAACTCGCCTGCTGGAGCAACTTGTATATGAATTTAAGCCTATGCTCAAATCAAAGAATTTGCAATGTAATCTTTGTGTTGATGATGATATAATGCTTCGATGTGACGCAGACAAAATTCAGCGTGTTTTTGATAACCTTTTGAGAAATGCGGTTATCTACAGTTTTGAAAATACGGATATCACGATCAGTGCACAATGTCAGGAAGATACGGTCAGCATTATTTTTTGTAACCACGGCGATACTCTGCCGGAAGAAAAGTTAAACAGGATTTTCGAGCAGTTTTATCGGCTTGACGCAGCGAGAAGTACAAGCAGTGGAGGAGCTGGATTAGGTTTGGCGATTGCAAAGCAGATTGTTGAACTACACAATGGTACAATCGTTGCAGAGAGCCAAGAGGATCAAAACAAGTTTTCAATTACTTTGCCGTTGGCGTAGGAAAATTGTAAGAATTTGCATAGAAAAAAAGAGGAATATCTTACGAGCAATCAAGAAAATACGGGCTTCTGTTTTGGTACAATAAAAGTATCAAGATAGAGGCTCGTATTTTTTGTGATACAGCATAAGGAGGAATGATGAAGTTGCTAAGAAAACAAATGCTGCTATGTTCTATTTTGTTTCTTGTATTTACGCTATCTGCCTGCTCTGCAATTGGGCAGACAGACGAAAACAATCTTACAGATAGCGCAACATCCGCAGAAAAAACGGTATCAGTTGTACGAGGGACAATTACTCCAACCGTTTCAACGCAAACGACTATTGTTCCGGCAGTACCGTTTATTATTTTCTCACCCGAAAATGGCATATTTAATACAGCGGTAGAATTAGAAGAAAAAATCACTGCCGGGCAAATTATTGGAACTGTGAACGGCAAAGAATTGAAATCTCCGGTGGATGGTACAATTACCTCTATTGCCCCATCCAATGAAAGCGTACCGAGTAATTATCCCGTAGCGATAGTGCATTATACAGGATTTGCCCTCAATGTAGAGGCAGATAATTTTTTGAGTACCTTACCGGAGTATGCAGAGTTGAAAGCAAAATTTCAAGTATATGATGGTGTAGGACCAACCGATATGATTGCCGTGGTGTCGCCTGCCGCAGATGAAAATGCGTTTACGGGAATCGTGCCGCAAGAGGGCATTCTGCAATGCTTGATCAGTCAAACAGTCGATGTGAAATCGGGGCAAAGTGCAACGGTAGTCATAACGGCGACAACGAGAAATGATGTCCTTATATTGCCGCTGTCGGTAATAGCGGGTAGACAAGGGACGGGATTGGTTACTGTAATTACTCCGAATGGAGAAAGAGTGGAAACAAAAGTGACATTGGGTGTGACAGACGGAGCCAATATAGAAATACTGTCCGGCTTAGAGGAGGGCGATGTAGTTTCTGCTACTCCGCCAAACCTTGATCCGAGGGGGATTTGATAAAATGAAAGGAATTTCCGAAAAGACTTTAATCAAAATAAAGGATTTGAAAGCAAGCGTCAAATTGAATAATGGCGATATGCTGACAACAGTAACCAACGCTAATATGGAATTGCAACGAGGGCGCAGTTATGCCATTGTCGGAAAGTCCGGCTCAGGCAAAACAAGCCTTATATCCATTATTGGCTTGTTAAATCGGGAATATGAGGGCGAGTACCTTTATGATGGTATATCTATTTCTGCTTTGAAAGACCGTGATCTGTCTATACTGCGAGCCAATAATATCGGATTTGTATTTCAGAACTACTCTCTGATTAAGCACTTGCGGGTATGGGAAAATATCGAATTACCCCTACTCTATGCCAAAAAGTCGTTTACCGCCAAACAGCGTCACGAGATAATTACAGGCTTGCTAAAAAGTGTCGGCTTAGAAAGCAAGGAAAATGATTACCCAATCAATTTGTCCGGCGGTGAACAACAAAGAGTTGCAATCGCAAGGGCGCTTGCAGTATCTCCGGAAGCCATTTTATGTGATGAGCCTACGGGAGCGTTGGATAAAAAGACGGGAACGCAGATTATGGAACTGTTGCACAGCGTCGTAAAAGAAAATGGAATTATGCTGCTGTTGGTTACGCACGATCCTGATATTGCAGATACCTGTGATACGATTTTTGAAATGGATGGAGGGAGGATAACTTGTGCTAAAAATGATACTTAAAGACCTTCGTCTGTCTCCACTTAGAAGTATTCTGACAAGTGTTTCAATGCTTGTAGGCATTATCGCAATGCTTGGATCGGTATTAGTTGGTACGCTTGGACGGGAGTATTTGATTTCCGTAAACGCACAGGTATATGGCTGGTCACCTACTTACTCATTCGTGATAACGGAATCCGATTTTCACGATAGAAATAAAATGGAACAATTATTCCAGAGATTTGAAGCCATTGATGATGTAGCCGCTGTTACTTTTTCTATGGGAGAAGATATTCGATTTGCACCAATGAAAGATTTAACGCCAATACCGCCGAATGATGTTTACCAAAACCTGATGGCTTTTGATTTAGTTTGCACCACGGAGGCATATAGTCAAGTCTATAATCTTCCAATGACATCCGGTAGATGGTTAGAGCCTTCGAGTGAGGGCGGATCGCTTGAAGTGGTCATAAACAAAGAAGCTAAAAACTATTTTAATGATTCGCCCTATGCTGCAGGAAATGTAAAAAGCACACTTTCGTTAACCCCATTCAATATTGTCGGAGTAGTAAACGATGGCAGGGATTTTCCGACTATCTATGCGGATTCTGCGGCGATCCTCAATTTCGCACCAGCAATGTGGCAAGTACAAAATGCAAATGTGTATTGGCATCCCACAACAGGACTGACAATCGAACAGATACATTCTGCCCTTGGCGACATTTTGACTGATACCATTGGCGGTTACTGGGAAAGTGCTGGGCGGAGTGATATTGGAGATACCTATGATTCGGTATTGTCCATACTGCAATTAGGGCTTTTGGTTACTTCGCTTTTGTTGCTGTTTGTTTCCGTATTAGGGCAGATCAATATCGGACTATCTTCATTGGAACAGCGCACACATGAGTTGCTGATCCGCAGAGCGATAGGTGCTTCACGAACAAATATTGTGGCATTGGTTTTAGGCTCACAGTTGATTTTATCAATATTCGTTTGCTTTGCAGCTATTTTGATTTCGCTGATTTTGGTGCATTGTATTGGAGCGTTGCTCCCTGTGGATTCCCCGGTGGGAACACCGAGTTATCCAATCAGCGTTGCTGTTGTTGCAGTTGCTGTGTCTGTGCTTACAGCATTATTGGGCGGATTATTACCAGCATTGAAAGCAGCAAAATTAGAGCCTGCATTGGCTCTTAGATAATAAAACTCAATTCAAGGAGGAAACAAAATGAAACGAACAATCTCAAAATCCGAAAGACCGTACAGACTGTTACTGTGTGTTATGATTTCTTTGCTGGTGATTATGCTGGCAGGCTGCTCCACTTCTTCGGACTCCGACACAAACGAAAGAGGTTTCACGGACTTTGCTACCATTGAAGAAGAATACCTAACGACCATTGAGAGTTTGAATTGGCCGGAGGGCGTTACTCCGCCTGATGCTTTGGAAGGCGAAGATACGGGAGCGTCTTTTCAGATAGGATATGGCGATACAAAAGCATCTAACCTTTGGGAATATTCTTGGATGCAGGAATGGCTTGATACTTACAATACGGATTCGGAAAGGGCGGCAAAAGCTTTAGCTGAACTCGAAAAAGCCTTTGATATGCCTTATATGGGAACAGATCGCTGTGATGACGCCACACGCAAATATCTTCGTGATAATATTGATAAAGCTAAGTTGGGAGATCCGTCTGGATTTACAGAGTGTATTCAGGCAAATTATGCCGATTAAAAAATGGCACATAGTAGTTTTGGTGTTGGGAGGTGAGCACATATATGCAGAGAAAACGCCGTAAGAAAAAACGATTTGGAGTATTTTTGTTTTTGCTTGTAGTTTGTATCGGCATAGGTATAATGTTTGTGCCATGGGCAATGCAGCCGGAAAATTTCAGAGAGGTAAAGAATAAAATAAATGGTTTTCTCTACAAAGAAGATTTTCCTGACTCTTATAATGCAAAATCGCTGATTTTGGTGGATTGTTCTGATGATGAAATATTTGTTTCAAAAAAAGAGAACGAGCCACAAATTCCTGCAAGTTTAGCCAAGCTGTTTGTTATTGAGTATGCGTCAACTTTAGCAGACCTTGATAGTATCGTTGTTGCAGACTATGGTGCTATTTCACTCACGAAACCTGGCTCGTCTGTTGCTCAAATCAAGGAAAAAGAATACTTTTTACACAATCTATTTGCGGCAATGTTAGTACCGTCAGGGAATGACGCAGCTTATGTGGTTGCTGATTATTGTGGAGGATTACTTTCGCCGCAAGCAGAAAGCTGTCAAGAGCGTGTGAGGATTTTTATGGAGAACTTAAACCTGCATTTGCAACAGCAGGGGTACTTAGACACAGTTTTATATGATCCGAGTGGTTTTGATATGGAGGCACTTACCACCACTTTAGATTTGAAAGAAGTAGTATATCGGTTATTGGAATACTCGTGGTTTAGAGAAATTGTATCTCAAAACACTTATACGGCAACACTGCCTGATGGCAGTACACAAATATGGAAGAATACAAACGCCTTCCTTGATCCGACATCCGAATATTACAACGAAAATGTATGCGGAATTAAGACTGGCTCTCTGTCTGACGACTATAACTTGATTGTGCTTTACCAGCAGCACGGAAAAGAGTTTTTGATATGCAGTTTAGGCTCTCAGTCCGATTCCTCTCGTTATGACGATGTGAATTTTATTCTGAAAACGATTGATGAATCGTATTATCTCACGCAATAAATCTTATGTTGTCCAAGACAAAAAAACTAACCAAGTGGGTGATAATATCGGACGAATCGTAATAATGGAGTTCAAAGCACAAGACTCAACAGCCTTTGACGATATGCTGGCTTTTGTAAAACAGCACCCTGATTTTGAAAAATTAGAGATTTCATATGAGCCGACATTATCCCTTTCCAGCTTAGAAATCAATTTGAGCCGGCGCAGAGTTATCAATAACGGTCAGGAAATTGAACTGACCGTCAAAGAGTACGATATACTCTGCTTGCTCGCAGCCAATAAAGGTCGTGTTCTTACATACGAGCAGATTTATGATAAGGTGTGGGGCGAAATATCAGCAGGCAATGAAAAGGATACCGTAGGCTTTCACATTCGGAATCTTCGTAAAAAACTTTGTGATACAAACTCTCACTTTTCCATAGATAGTGTTCGTGAGATCGGCTACCGCTTTAACAGTCAGTAAGCAGTCCCTCGTAGTTCATAATGAATTGCGAGGGATTATTCATTTTCTAAGACGGTATGTCGGAATTTGATAAATCCCTGCAAATGTTGATTTTATACGACTGTTAAGAGCAATATCGTGTCTAAACTTGCGACTGGACTTTGCATTTTCTACGAGTTATCTTCGTAATATCTCGGCATTATACTACTGGAATGTTTATCATAAACAGGGCATGATTTATGGCAGAATGGGCAGTCGTTCTCGTGCCATTTATTAGGTCTTGCTTGGATACGAATATGTTTAACTCCATTCTTATCAGAGTAAAGATTACAATTTTTTATAACTGTGTTCTTGACATTAAGGACACTTTTGCATAATGTATTAACTGAAGCCACTTGTGAATACTCCTTTTGTGTTTTTCTTCGCAGTTAATACATTAAAGGACACAAGTGTTTTTTCAATATGGTGTTGTTAATTTATGGTGTTAGGCTTCCACCATTATGCCAGAAGCTTCATATAAATTTATTGGGAAGAGTTACCGATCAAGTTTTCTCAGAATCCGAAGAATGGGATATTGATACGGTGTCAGAAACTATTGCATCGGAATATGAAAGAGCAACGAATCTTTCGATAAATAAAGAGAAGCAGAATTTGCCAATAGAAGAAAAACGAACGATAGATGTTAAAGAAATACGAGAATGGCTGAACTTTATTATTACGATTATATCAGTTGTTTTGGGAGTTACGAATTCTTCAGCAACAACGATAAATAATTACAATTATACACAACAAGTCAATAATTATTACATCGTTGGAATGGGATATGATGCGAAGGAGCTAAATACGACTAAATATAGAATCGTTAATAGAGAATCTATTGTACGACTGAAGCATGACTGCCATTCGATTGTAATTGAAAAGCTTGAGGAAGGGAAAGTTGTTAGAATTATAGATAAATATAAAAAGTGGCGACAGATAATTTGGGAGAATGAAGATGGTGAAGAATGTATGGGGTGGATTCAAAATTATAGATTAACTGAGTTTAAAGTGCCTAGAAATAAATGATGTATATTTGATGAAATAGAATCTATAAGTGAAGGAAGTATTATGTGTGGTAGATATTATATTGATTCTGATATGGCAGATGAAATCGAAAAAGTAGTGCATGATATAGACCAACGGATCCGGCAGGAACATTTTGCAGGAGATATCTTTCCAACCAATGTAGCACCGATCATTGAAAAATCAGAACATGGATTGAAACTGGATGTTTGCAAGTGGGGATATCCATTGTCACAAGGAAAGAATCTGGTTATAAATGCAAGAGCAGAATCTGTTATGGACAAACCTTCTTTTCGAAATGGAATCCTCTATCACCGCATTTTGATACCGGCAAGTGGGTTCTATGAATGGAATCGGTTAAAAGAGAAAAATACATTTTCCAGATATGATGCACCAGTATTGTATATGGCTGGCTTCTGTGATTGGTTTGAGAATGAACGACGATTTGTGATTATGACTACAGCAGCCAATGAATCTATGATAAAAGTACATGATCGTATGCCGCTGATATTGGAAAAAGGACAGCTGAAAGATTGGTTCGATGACAGGAAAATGGAGCAAATTCTGCATCAGGTACCGGTTCAGCTAAAACGAGAGGCAGAATACGAACAGCAGAGCTTATTCTTATAATGGTTCAGAGGAGAAATAGAAAGATGCAAATATTTGTTGATGCAGATGCCTGCCCAGTGGTTGCGATCATTGAAAAGATTGCAAAAGATAATAGTGTTCCGGTAATGTTGTTGTGTGATACAAACCATGTTCTGTCATCGACTTATAGTAAAGTTGTTGTTGTCGGTGCAGGAGCAGATGCAGTAGATTATAAACTGATTAGTATCTGCCATAAAGGAGATATTGTCGTATCACAGGACTATGGTGTGGCTGCAATGGCATTGGGAAAAGGTGCTTATGCTATTCATCAATCAGGTAAATGGTACACGGATGATAATATTGATCAGATGCTAATGGAACGTCACCTGAGTAAAAAAGCCAGAAGAAGTTCCCGTAAATGTCATGTCAAGGGACCGAAGAAGCGGACGGAGGAAGATGATGAAAGATTCGCTCAGTCTTTTGAAAAAATGCTTTTGATGGCACGGGAGAAAGAAGGCAGATGAGGAATTGTAGATGCAGAGGAACGACAGAAGCTATAAAGACTTAAAACAAAAACAGAAGAGTGCAATAGCAGATAAAACATACAAAATGCACTTGAAGTTTTATCTTGAGAATCAGCGAATGCCGGATGCTACTGAAATGAATGATATATGCAAAAGTTTGTTTACGGCAGTTCAATCGCTTGCTCCTAAAACGGAATATGAAGAATTTTATAAAATTGTTGAAAAGCGTGAAAAGAGTTATGAAGAACGTATCCTGAGAGACATTCAGAATGGAATTATAATAGAAACACTTATGGCAAAAAAACATAAGAAAACGCCGGAAGAAAAAGCAGCTGTTGCGAAACAAAAGAAGCAGCAGAGGCGAGCAAGACGGAAACAAGAAACAAGAGATAATCTGGCTAAAGAAGAAATCTTGCAAGATGACAGATTTTTCGTTATTGCCGGTTATACCTCCGGAGGTGCACCGTATGGTGTCACCTGGGAGGAAATGGGTCTGAAACCTTGGGAAGATTTGGAAGAGAATAATTGAGTTGTCAGTGCAATCTTATTTATCTCTTGTGACAGAAACAGGTTCCCGTTTTGCCGGAAGTAAGTCTGAATTGATTTCAGGAGCATCGAGCAGCACAGAGAAATTTTGCTGAATGATATCCAGTGTTTTCTGCTTTTTCTGTAATTTCTGTTTTTCCCGGACGGTAGCAGCTTGTTCAGATTCAAGATTTTCAATCCGCTTCTGGATTTTTTCAGAGCTAGGGATTTTGGTAACACCGAGATCCTGAAGCTCTTTTTTTAGTGAATCGTGGAGTTGGTATTCTGCCAGATGCTTGGAACGGTATTCTTTTGGATTTTTTGCAGATTTGCAATCTTCTATCACTTTACGGCAGAGCCGGTAAGAATCACAGTGTTTCTGAATGACTTTCTGCGTGCTTAGCTCACTGGTGATGTGTGCTATTCTCTGATCAGCCGCTTTAACAGAAGCATCAACATCAGAAACATGCTGCCTGAAATCCTCATAATTCAGTAGGTTATTTTCTGAAAGATAGTTGAAGGTGCGGGCTGCCTCTTTTAGATTATTGAGTTTTGCCCAATGTTCAAATCCTTCTCGATTGCCAGTCGTTACATACGTGGAGATATTGATATACAGGCGAGCTTCTCTGGACAGATGTTTTGGAGTTTTCACTTTGCTACGATTTTTAGCTAAGCGGATGCGGACGTTTTCTTCCGTATAATAACTTCCCAGAGATTTCATATAAGTGAAATTTTTTTGTTCCGGTGCACGGAAAGAAAGATGCTTTCCCTGCCGGACTTCATATCCAGCTAACTGCATTTTTTGTAGAAATTCCTCATAGTTGATGGAAGTCCAGATTGCCTTATCAACTGCGACACGTAGTTTGGCTTTCCAACTGGTGCCACGATGATATTCCATGTTCTCTTTATAGCTTTTTCCTTTTTCTCCGGTTGGCATACTGGTGGCAAGTCCATTTTCCAGGCAGATACGATTACTGATTCTGCAGAGTTTATGGTAGCTCCGCTTATTGGAAACATACTTGTGATGATCAACAAAGCTTGCAGCGTTGAAGATGATATGGTTATGAATGTGCTTTTTATCATCATGGGTACTGATCACGTATTCATATTTTCCTTTCAGTACTTCGGCTGCAAATTGCTGTCCTAAGCGATGGGCAGTTTCGGCATCAACTTCTCCAGGTTTAAATGACTGGATCAGATGAAATGCCAGGTTATCACCTTTGTCCATTCCATTCTTTTTTGCCATTTCTCTAGTCATGGAAAATTCGAGATCAGCAGTTTCCGGGGAACAGCCAAAACTGGAAACCAGCAGTTTTTCATCAGTCTTGTCTGGATTCGTGATATAGTCCAGAGCTTTCTTGTCTGTTACTTTAATGGGGAAGATCTTAATATATGCCATAGTTCTTTCACCATCTCTTTCAATTCTTGCATTTCTTCCGGATATAGATCTCCGGTGGTATTTACCTTTTTTGCAATCTGGTTGATATTTATGCCAATCTTGTGCATTTCCTCATACTGTTTCTTCAGAGGAGTTGTATCTGTGTTGACGATGTAGCCGTCGATTGCCATCTTACGCAGATAAGCTCCCATGTTCTTGGTTTTTGATTCTATCATCTTCCTGCGGATTAGCTTTCGTTCTTCTTCTGTGACATAAAAATGAATTTCTTTGTTTCTTTTTCTTTCAGCCATTAGCAGTTTCTCCTTTCTGAGAGGGCAGTAGTATCGTTGCTTTCAGCGTTTTTCAATTTAGGGCAGGGTACCCTAAATTGGGATTTTCCGGAAGTGTATCCTCACTTCCTGTCCTTGCTGTTTTATCCCTCTATTAGTTAAAGTCAGGAGAACCGGGAAAATGCAAAAGAATTTGGCAGGTAGTACGGGATACGAAAATGTGGTATGATTATGGGCAGGATATCAGAAGAATCAGGAGTTGAAAAGATTGTGAAGACGGAAGAAATCTTTGAATACGTGCAGAAACAGTACGGTACAGTTCCAGAATATTTATGGAGTAAATCTCCAGACAGTGTTGTACTTCGTCATAAAAATGGAAAATGGTATGCAGTATTCATGACAGTTGAGAAATCTAAGTTGGGATTAGAGGGAAATGATCTGGTTGCCATCATGGACGTAAAGTGCGATCCAGGGGCAACACAGGCTCTCACAGGGGCAAGAGAAAGTTGATTTGTCTGTCTAAAAAATGAATTTGTGCATATTTACGGTTTTTTCTCTGTTTTTGGTCTATGGCATAAAGCCAATTCTGCTTGTTTTTAGAGGTTTATATAAAAAATCTGCTCCAAAATCAAAAAATCAACTTGCAACCTCTTTTGTTCAGAGTTAACATCACACACCACGAAGGAGATTTCTTCTGCTTCGTGTCCTGTGTTCTGCAGGATGTATCCATCTCCATGAAAGTCAGCGGTGTTCCTTTGCGGAATACTTTGTGCCTGACCAGAAGTGGATAGGCTATACCACTCTTGCACACTTGGTTGCTGAAAAGATGCGTAATTCCGAGAAAGATGCTTAATAGTTGAGATTGCCACTATTTTGCCAAACATTGAGATTGGGGTTGATTTTATGGTTAAAGAAAATTTTATTTATGTGGGTATCGATTTACACAAAGAAACCCACACAGCAGTTATGATTGACTGCTACAATCAAAAGCTTGGAGAGATTACTTTTCCAAACAGACCAGCCGATTTTCCTAAGCTGGTAATAAAGGTTAAAAAATGTAATACTGATGCAAAAGAAGTAGTCTATGGTCTGGAGAATGCTTATGGTTACGGCAGACCTTTAGCGGTGTGGCTGATTGATATTTGTCCTTTTTTGGCAATGAAATATATGGAATTGATCCAGAGGATGATTCAGGAATATTAGAAGGGAATTCGGTTGCCTATGCACTGAATGACAGAGAAGAATATAATTTACCCGAGGAATGGATACCTATATACGATTTTGGTGATGGAAATATGGCATATTTAGATTATTCTTCTCTAAATGCGGAGAAAGAACCTGATGTTATCATGGCATTTTATAATGGGGATAAGTATGAAACAGTTGAAAAATTAGCTGAGGACCTAGGAGATTTCATATTGCAGTTAGTGCAAGAACAGATAGGGGATCAAAAGTAAGCAATGTAACAGAGTGCAGGTAAGAACATGAAAAAGAAAATTGTGCCATTGGTTGGTTCGCTTATAGATTTATATTATTATTTATTTGATATGACGGGTGACGGAATTACTGATTTGTGTATATCGGATGAGAGAGAGTTTGTTTATGTAATAAGTTATGATGAGGAAAAGAAAAGACTGACATTGTGGAATGGATTTGATTCCACATGGATCAAACTAAATGGTACATGTGCGGTCAGGTGGGATCGGGAAGGAATAAATCAGATTTATTATGAGTTTGATCCAAATGGTGAATTACTCAGAATGACAGGATTTATGGAAAAAGAATTCCTCAATAAAGAAACTCAAACAGGGGAAACGGCATATATAGTTTCAATGCCATGCTATGAGGGAAATATAGATTCCGAAGAAAAATGGAGAATGATGCATGATCAGGCATATTATGTAAAAGACACCGGCTTTTATTATTTTCGGGTTACACAAGATCAGTATGATCGGTTGACGGAGGCATATTTCCGGGCTGAAATGGAAGCCACTCATAATATTAAAAAGGTAAGATACACTTATGATGAAGTGATTAGTGATCTTGAGTGATTAAAATATGCATTTTGCAGGAACGATGTACAGGTTATAATAGCAGAAAGAAGGAGATCAGATGGACTTAAATATTAATTCACCGGCATATTATACCAAGGAGTATGGTGTTGACGATGACATATATTGGATGTGCCGAGAACTGTCAAATTATGTCAGGGAGAAGAAATATAGTGATGCAATAAATATTATTGGCATAGTACCAATCGTTGCACCGGCAGCTGTTTTGGAAAAAGGGCTTTGTAAAGCTCATAAGAGGTGCGAACTTAAATCTGGTTTTGCCTCAGTAAGTCTATTACGATTTAAACCTATATATTCCAGCGTTGTACCAAAAGAAGGGCATAGCCAACGACTTTATCGTTGCTGTGCCCTTCCCTTAAAAATATTTACTCTGCCAGTTCTTCCCATTGTTCATATAATTTTTCCAATTGTTCTTGGCAGGTAGTCTGCTCTTTAGTCAGCTCCTGCAATTTCGCCACCTGGGTGCCAATGGCGGGATCGGACATTTCAGTGTCGATCTCGGAGATGCGGGCTTCCAGTTCGGCAATCTTTTCTTCGCATTTTTTCAGGTCGTTTTCTTTCTTGCGGAGTCTTGCCTGTTCTTCCTTCTGGGCTTTCCAGTCCAATTTGACTTCGGATTCTGCAGCCTTAGCAGCAACAGCACTATCTGCATCCGCATTCTGCGGTGCATTAGCCTCTATGGCAGCCATCACGGTGTCGTGTTTTTCCAGATAGTAGTCATAATTTCCAACGTAACTTACAAATTGTCCCTCTGTCAGATCCAGGATCCTGTGGGCGGTACGGTTGATGAAGTAACGGTCGTGGGAGACATACAATATCGTTCCCTCGTAACCGTTCAGGGCATCCTCCAGAATCTCCTTGGACATGATATCTAAGTGGTTTGTCGGCTCATCCAGGATGAGGAAGTTTGCGTTGGAGAGTACCAGCTTGGCGAGAGACACGCGTCCGCGCTCACCGCCGCTCAGATCACTGATGCGCTTGAACACATCCTCCCCGGTGAAGAGGAAAGCCGCCAGTACATTGCGGATCTGGGTATTGTTCAGGTAGGGATAATCGTCCGAGATCTCTTCGAACAATGTCTTCTCGCTGTGGAGCACATGATGCTCCTGATCGTAATAACCAATCTCTACATTGGAACCTAAGCGGAAAGTGCCCTGATCGGCAGGAACGAGACCGTTTAAGATCTTAAGCAAAGTGGTCTTGCCGCTGCCATTATCACCGATGATCGCCACGTGTTCACCGCGCTTGATCTCGAAATTGACATCGGTAAAAAGCTTATGGGAGTCAAAGCTTTTGGACAGATGCTCCACAGTCAGCACATCATTGCCGCTTAAGATCCGGGGCGTCAGCGTCAGCTTCATATCCGTGCGAACCTCGGAGGGCTTTTCGATGACCTCGATCTTGTCCAGCATTTTCTCCCGGCTTTCCGCACGCTTGATGGATTTTTCCCGGTTGAAGGACTTTAATTTTTCGATAACTTCTTCCTGATGCTTGATCTCACGTTGCTGGTTCATATAGGCATTCCAGGCAGCAACGCGCAACTGTTCCTTTTTTAAGGCATAATCGGAGTAATTGCCCATAAAGGTCGTAGCCTTAGACTGGTCGATCTCGATGACTTTCCCGGCGATCCGGTCCAGGAAATACCGGTCGTGGGAGACGATGAGAACGGCTCCTTTGTAATTTAGCAGATAAGTCTCCAACCAGGCGATGGAGGTCATATCTAAGTGGTTGGTCGGCTCGTCTAAGATGATCAGATCCGGATTTTGTAACAGGAGTCGGCCTAACGCCACCCGGGTCTTCTGACCGCCGGAGAGTGTGGCAACCGGCTTGGAGAATTCATCTTCGGTAAAACCCAGTCCCTTTAACACACCGACCAGCTCACTGCGGTAGAGATAGCCGCCGCCGGTCTCGAAAGCGTGGGTGAGAGAGGTGTACTGCTTCATCAGGTCTTCCAGAGCATCCCCATCAGCATGCTTCATATTGTTTTCGCATTCTCGGATCTTTTCTTCCAGGCGCAGCAGATCCGCCTTGACGGACAACAGTTCCTCGTAAATGGTGTGAGAGGTATCCACGGTGCTGTTCTGGGCAAGATATCCAAGTGTCTTGTCCTTTGCCAGAACCACCTGTCCGTCATCGGGAGTCATTTCTCCTACGATGATGCGGAGCAGCGTTGTTTTTCCGGCACCGTTGATGCCCACAATGGCAGCTTTTTCGTGATCCTCTATATGAAAAGAGACATTTTTTAATACTTGATTTTCCACAAATGCTTTTGAAATATTCTGACAAGATAATATCATGGTAGTAAGTATCCTTTATTTCCAGCCCACACAGAACGGGCTTTTTAAATTTTATTGTAACGAAAAGAAGAAAACCTGTCAATTCATTGACAAGTTTTTAACATATGGTGTATACTTAAAAAAATCGGAGGTGAAAGTATTGGAAGCAAAAGAAATTTCACAGGCTGTGATCGGCAGACTGCCCAGATACTTTCGATATTTGGGGGAACTTAAGGATGAAGGTGTAGAACGTATCTCTTCGCAGGAGCTTTCCGGACTGATGAAAGTGACCGCATCCCAGATACGTCAGGATTTTAATAATTTCGGTGGTTTCGGTCAGCAGGGCTACGGATATAATGTAGAATATCTGTACCGTGAGATCGGTAAGATATTAGGACTGGATAAGCAGCATAATTTTGTTATTATCGGAGCCGGTAACCTGGGCAGGGCTCTGGGTAATTATTTGAACTTCGAGCGTCGTGGTTTTATTTTCAAGGGAATGTTCGATGCAAATCCGGAGCTTGTGGGGAAGGATGTCCGTGGTGTGAAGGTTATGCCCATGGAGCAGCTGGAATCTTTTATCCGGGAGAATGACATAGATATTGCAGTACTGACGATTCCCAAGACCAGCGCTGTAGAAGTGGCTGACAAGCTGGTGGCGAACGGGATCCGTGCTATTTGGAACTTTGCACATGTGGATCTGAATGTTCCGGAGGGAATACAAGTAGAGAATGTACATCTGTCAGACAGTTTAATGAAACTTTCGTATAACATTAACCGTTACAACTCAGATATAAAATAATGAGCCTCAGGGAAAAACAAGCGGCTGCGAAGCGGGATGAAGAGTGCGATAGCACGAATTCGTGAGCTTACGAGAGAGTAAGGCATAAAGGGAGTGATATTATGGGCAACGATAACGCAGGAGAAAATGCGAGGAACCGGCAGGAAGCTTTTAAAAGTGCACTTGCCGGAAAGCGTCTGCCCGTACTCACTTTGGACAATAAATGGTACAAGCTGCTGAATAAGACAGGTTCTGTTCCGTTAAAGGAGACGGAGAATTCCTTGAACCAGTTGTTAAAACGACAGGGAAAGCTGAATACGGAGTCAAAGGATATCCGTAATCTGAAAAAGAAGCTGATGAAAGAGATCGTTCCCATGGTGAACGAAGTGGATCAGCAGGGTGAGAACAGCAAACTGAACAAGCAGATCGAAGAACATAAGCGACTGATCGAAGAATGTAATGAGAAGCTGGAAGCTTATGAAGATGAGCTGAAAGACCTCCCCCGGGAGATCGAAAGATTAAATCTTCAGCTTATGATGTTTACTATGGAGTGCTGCTATGATATTATGAAGGATAATGACAAACAGATCAATGATACTGCGGAGTGGGTGAGTGCTATTCGCATTGAACTGAAAAAACGTCTGATCGAGAAACAGCAGATGGAACAGCAGAATCAGGAAATCTATAACTACATGCATGACATCTTTGGTGCAGAGGTGGTCAATCTGTTTGACATGAAATATAATCCGGAGCAAAAATAGTATGAAATATCTGGTAACTGCACAGGAAATGAAGCAATACGATAAGAATACCATAGAGTACCTCGGCATACCGGGGCCGGTCCTGATGGAGAGAGCGGCTCTGGCAGCGGAGGATTTTATAAAAGAGCGCTTTGATGCCGTGAAAGAACGGACGAAAGTGCTCATTTTTGCTGGTATGGGGAACAATGGCGGCGATGGCCTGGCGTTAGCAAGACTTCTTGCGGCGGACGGATACGCAGTCGCGGTAAAATGCGTGGGAGATATGCAGAGAGCTACCAAGCAGTGGAAATCGCAGTGGCAGACTTTGCAACATTTTCCGGTGAAGACAGACAGTAATATTGCGGTGGATGAATATAATGTAATTGTAGACGCCCTCTTCGGCGTGGGATTAAGCCGCCCTGTGGAGGGAAACTATGCGGATGCCGTAAAAGAGATGAACAAGGCAGAGGGATTTAAGCTGGCACTGGATGTGCCAAGCGGTATCTGCTCAGATACCGGCAGAGTGCTGGGTTGTGCATTTCTGGCGGATGCCACGGTCACTTTTGGTTTCTGTAAGAGAGGACTGGTACTGTATCCCGGTGCGGAATACGCCGGAGAAGTCCGGACTGCGAATGTGGGGATCGGACAGGAGAGCTTCTTAGGACAGAAACCAGAAATGTACACTTATGAGAAAGGCTCCGTGCAGTTACTTAAGAGAAACGCTGCGGGGAACAAAGGAACCTTTGGCAAAGCACTGCTCGTTGCAGGAAGTAACGGCATGGCGGGTGCAGCCATTTTGGCGGCGAAAGCAGCCTATCGTACCGGAGCCGGTATGGTAAAAGTCATCACTGCCGAAGAGAACCGACAGATCATACAGCAGGGGATTCCGGAAGCGTTGTACGGCTCCTGCAGACAGCTGACGGAGAGCTTAGACTGGGCGGATGTCATCGCCATAGGTCCCGGCATCGGCAGAGAAGAACAGGCACTGCAATGTCTGAAGACCGTGGTGGAGAGAAGCAGGAAGCCGCTGGTGCTGGATGCAGATGCCCTAAACCTCCTGGCAGAGGAGAGCGGCAGGATGCTGGCAGAAGAACTGCGCGCCCAGGGTGCGGAAGGCAGAGTGATCCTTCTGACACCTCATGTGGGGGAAATGTCAAGACTGCTAAAACGGACGACCGCAGAGTGCAAGGACGACCTCCCCACATGTGCGAAAATACTGGCCAAACGATTTCATGCCGTAGCAGTTGCCAAGGATGCGAGGACTGTGGTATGTAAGGAACAGGGAGCCTGCTATCTGAATACCACGGGCAACAGCGGAATGGCTACGGCAGGCAGCGGAGATGTGCTGACCGGCGTGATCCTGGGATTGCTGGCGCAGGGAATGGATGCCCCGGAGGCTGCGACCTGTGGCGTATATCTGCACGGCATGGCAGGAGATCTGGCGGCCGGACTTCATACCGAATATGGTGTGATGGCGGGAGATATCGCCGAATGTCTGATGAAAAATCAAAATAAGAAAGCGTGAAAATATGACGAGAGAACTGCAGGAAAAATTAGAGTCCTATCAACGGGTATGGGCGGAAGTGGATCTGGATGCCATCTGGGAAAATATGGTCCATATGAAAGAAAACATTGCGGAGAAGACGAAAATACTGGCTGTCATTAAGACGGACGGATATGGTCATGGTGGTGTTCCCATCGCGAAAATGTTAGAGCAGCTGGACTTCATGTTCGGCTATGCGGCAGCCACTTATGAAGAGGCACATGTACTCAGAGAAGCAGGCGTGAAGAAACCGATCCTGATCCTGGGATATACTTTTCCCTATTGCTACGAAGAATTGATCCGGGAGGAGATCCGCCCGGCAGTCTACCGCAGGGATACGGTGGAAGAGCTGGTCGCAGCAGCGGCAAAGGTCGGACAGAAGGCAAAGGTTCATATCAAGGTAGATACCGGCATGGGAAGAATCGGTATTACGCCGGATGAGGAAGGACTGGAGTTCGTCAGATTCCTTATGGGACATCCGGAGCTGGAAGTGGAGGGCATCTTCACCCATTTTGCCAAATCCGATGAAGAAGATAAGACTTCTGCAAACCATCAGCTGGAACTTTTTCAGAATTTTATCGACAGAATACAGACAGAGCTGGGGCTTACTATTCCCGTCAAGCACTGCGCAAACAGTGCGGCAATCTTGGAAATGCCCCAGGCGAATATGGATATGGTCCGTGCTGGTATCACTACTTACGGTCTGTATCCTTCCGAAGAAGTGAGCAAGGATATTGTACCCTTACGGGCAGCCATGTCTCTCTACAGTCATATTGTATACTGTAAGACGATTCATGCGGGACAGAGCGTCAGCTACGGCGGGCTGTTTACGGCACAGAAGGATACCAGAGTAGCCACGATCCCCGTAGGTTACGGAGACGGTTATCCCAGAAGTCTGTCCGGAAAAGGCTATGTACTGATCCGGGGGAAGAAGGCACCGATCCTCGGAAGAGTCTGTATGGATCAGTTCATGGTAGATATTTCGGAGATTCCGGGAGTTATGGAGGGCGACAAAGTAACTCTTCTCGGTGTGGACGGTACAGAGCGGATCACCGCGGAAGAATTGGGAGAACTCTCCGGCAGATTTAATTATGAATTTGTCTGTGACCTGGGGAAAAGAATTCCAAGGGTCTACAGGCAGCATGGTGAGATCACAGAAGTAAGAGACTATTTTGAAAATTTCTGATGGATCAAAAGTGCTCGTATAACTCCGTAAGAATCGGCAATACTTATCTTAAATCGCTGATGTAAGGAGTAGAAATGAGAAGAGGAGATGTCTATTACGCGGATCTGCGGCCGGTGATCGGCTCGGAACAGGGCGGTATCAGACCGGTGCTCATCATCCAGAATGATGTGGGCAACAAACACAGTCCTACCGTGATCTGCGCTGCAATCACCTCAAAGATGAATAAGGCGAAGCTGCCTACACACATTGAATTAAATGCCCGTCTCTATGATATGGATAAGGATTCGGTAGTGCTTCTGGAACAACTGCGCACCATTGACAAGAAGAGATTAAAGGATAAAGTATGTCATCTTGACGGTGATATTATGCGGAGAGTGAACCGGGCACTGAAGGTAAGCCTGGAACTGGATACATAGCCTGATACCCTGCGTATCCAGAGGAATATATAAAAGAATTAAAATACGAAAGGATGAAATGAACGATGGATATCAGTGGGCCTGTGGCCATATTACTCTTTTTCCTGCTGTTACTGGTAGATATGTTTTTTTACGGATTTGATGCTGCCATTGACAACCTCAATGAAAAAGAGATCTTACATAAAGCAGAGGAAGAAAAGGATCGCCGGTCGGTGCGGCTTTCTGAGATGGTCAGCCGTCCGGGGATCTATATCAATACGGTACAGTTAGTCATTACGCTGATCAATATTTTAATGGGTGCCTTTTACCTGAATATCTGGCTGCAGGCGATCGACAACGGCCTGCATGTGATCAATGTCGGCGGATTGTCGCTTCAAAATGTTCCCACGGGAGTGATCTCCGGGATTGCAACGGTATTGTCTTTTGTTGCCATGATTTATATTCTGCTGACCTTCGGAGTACTTATCCCGAGAAAAATGGCATCCAGGAAACCGGAAAAGTGGGCATATGCCTGCATTGACCCGATCTTTTGGATTACGAGACTGTTATCTCCCTTGACGGGGCTGGTAAATCTGACTGCAAAGGGAATACTATTCCTATTCGGTGTCCGTAACAATGTGGATGAGAATGATGTGACCGAGGAAGAGATTATTAACATGGTTCAGGAAGGGCATGAACAGGGTGTGATCCAGGCCAGTGAAGCGGAGATGATCTCCAATATTTTTGAATACGGGGACAAGGAAGCCCAGGACATCATGACACACCGCGGAAGTATCGTAGCTATCGACGGCGAGACAAAGTTAAAGGATGCCATTGCATCCATGCTGGGAGGTAAGAACAGCCGCTATCCGGTGTATGAAGAGAATATTGACCATATCATCGGTATCTTACATCTGAAGGATGCCATGAGGTTCCACATCAGCGATGACAAGCTGGATGTGCCCATTGCGAAGCTGGATGGGTTGCTCAGAGAGCCTTATTTTGTGCCTCAGACCAAAAATATTGATGAACTGTTCAAAGAGATGCAGTCCCAGAAACTACAGATGGTCATTGTTGTAGACGAATACGGTCAGACTGACGGACTGATCGCCATGGAGGACATCCTGGAGGAAATCGTCGGTAATATCATGGATGAATATGATGAAGATCAGGAATATATCAAGAACCGCGGTAAGGGCGAATATGTCATGGAAGGTAAGACTCCGCTTAAGGAAGTGGAAGAGCTGTTAGACATTACCTTTGACGAGGAGGAATTCGAGACGTTAAACGGCTTCCTGATCTCGAGGCTGGACAGGATCCCGGAGCCGGATGAACAGTTTGATGTGGACTATAAGGGATATAATTTCAAGATCCTTTCCGTGGTCAAAAAAATGATCGGAAGTGTCCTCGTCAAAAAGCTTCCGGAGGAAAAAACACTGGAGAATGCAGAAGACGGACAATCAGTGCTTGAAGAAAAACAAAAATAATGCTATGATAAAAAAAGTGTTATTGCGCAGGCGTTGCGCATACAAAGAGAAAGAAACTTTAAGTTCAAAGGAGTAACAAAGATGTCAGGACATTCAAAATTTGCTAATATTAAGCATAAAAAAGAGAAAAACGATGCAGCAAAGGGTAAGATTTTCACTATTATCGGACGTGAAATTGCAGTCGCTGTAAAAGAGGGCGGTCCCGATCCTGCTAACAACTTTAAACTGGCTACCGTTATCGCCAAAGCTAAGGCTAACAACATGCCAAATGATACTATCGATCGCGGTATTAAGAAGGCAGCCGGCGATGTGGGCAATGTGAACTACAAGTACGTGACTTACGAAGGTTACGGTCCCAACGGTATCGCCATCATCGTAGATGCACTTACCGACAATACCAACCGTACCGCTGCAAATGTCAGAAGCGCATTCACCAAGGGACAGGGTAACGTAGGTACTCCCGGATGCGTATCCTTTATGTTCGATAAAAAGGGTCAGATCATCGTGGACAAGGAAGAGTGTGATATGGAAGCGGATGATCTGATGATGACAGCACTGGATGCCGGTGCGGAAGACTTCTCCGAAGAGGAGGACAGCTTCGAGATCCTGACCGATCCCGATAATTTCGAAGAGGTACGTAAAGCACTGGAGGATGCCGGAATTCCCATGATCAGTGCGGAAGTCACAATGATTCCTCAGAATTATGTAACTCTGACCGATGAGACTGCAGTGAAGAATTTACAGAGAACACTGGATCTGTTAGAAGACGATGATGACGTTCAGGCAGTTTATCACAACTGGGACGAATAATTCGAAAGGGTAGGGGTAGCAGCATGGAGAAACTTGCTATTGTAGTTCCTTGTTATAACGAAGAAGAGGTGCTGAAGATTGCTTCCGAAGCACTGAGGGGGGTACTGGATGATCTGATCCGCAAAGGGAAGATTGCGGAAGACAGTTTTATTCTGTTTGTTAATGATGGAAGTAAGGATCGTACATGGGAGCTGATCGAAGAAGAACATCAGGCGCATCCGGTACAGGTATGCGGCGTGAAGCTGGCAGGCAATGTGGGACATCAGTTCGCACTGACCGCCGGACTGATCACGGCGATGGATCTGTCCGATGTGACGGTTTCCATCGATGCGGATCTGCAGGATGATGTGGCTGTGATCGAAGAGATGATCGATAAGTTCCATAACGGCTGTGACATCGTATACGGTGTCCGTAAGGAACGTAAGACCGACACTTTCTTCAAACGTACCACTGCGCAGGGGTTCTATAAGGTTATGGAGATGATGGGCGTCAAGACGGTTTACAATCATGCGGATTTCCGACTGATGTCCAAGCGTGCGGTAGAACAGTTCTCCAAATATCAGGAAACGAACCTGTTCTTAAGAGGTATGATGCCTCTGATCGGTTACCAGACCGACTGTGTATATTATGATCGTAAGGAAAGAGTGGCCGGGGAATCCAAGTATCCGTTAAAGAAAATGCTGGCACTGGCATTTAACGGGATTTCTTCTTTCAGTGTGAAGCCGATCAGCATGATCCTGGGAGCCGGTGTGATCATTGTATTATTAAGCATTCTTGCGGCAATCTATGCACTGATCTCTTATTGCACCGGACATGTGGTACCGGGATGGACTTCTTTGATTCTGTCCATCTGGTTCTTGGGCGGTATTCAGCTGATGGCCGTCGGACTGGTAGGTCAGTATATCGGCAAAATCTACATTGAAGTAAAACATCGTCCCAGATATAACATCGAAAAGGTACTGAAATAATGAATTATAAAAAAAGCATTTTAAGTGTTGTATTGTGGTTCATTTATGCAATAATAGTGGGCACCGGAATGGTAGGCACGGCTATGGCCGTGACCCTGCCTGCGTACGGTGCCCTTATTATCACAGGGGTTTGGCTTGCGGTGACAGGATTGGCTGTGTTTCTTCTACATAGATTTTTGGAGAAAACAAAGCACCCATTTTCGGAAGACGGACAACAGATAAAACTGATCGCGGAAAGCCTGTTGGTGGTTGCGCTGATCGCAGCCGGCATTGTACTTCGTACCGGAGAAATCATGCGGTATGATCTGTCCGCAGGGGGCGGAAATATCTGGTTTGATACCGTCATGGTTACTGAGAATACACAAATTCCGCAGGTGGTGCATGGAGCGGTATATTTTTATCTGCAGGTATTACATGGTCTGCTGGTTTTTCTGGGCAATAAAATGACAGCGGCTCTGATCCTTCAGGTGATATTGCAGATCCTGTCCGGAATTTTTCTCTATTTTGCATTAAGAAAAATGTCGGGTGCGGTAACAGCAGTGGTGACATTCGCATATTGGATGCTGTGCCCGGTGATCTCAGAGGTGGTTATTCTGGGACCGGAAACGCTGTACATACTTCTGTGGATGATTGGGTTGTGCATAACAGCAGAGTCCCTGGATCATTTTGTACAGTCGGGAGCTGAACCGGGGATCCGCTCCGTAATCGGTTTCTTTTTTGCCGGGGTAGCTACGGGCGTCTTGGGATATCTGGATGTTATGGGTTTTTTATTATTGCTACCGATATTTTCTGTGATTTTTTTGGTAACACAGGAGAAGATTCGACTGGCTCGTAAAATCGGTGCGGCTATCCTTGGAATTGTGGGAAGCCTGGCGGGCTTTTTGCTTTCCATAGCTTTAGATGCCGTAGGCAGCGGTAAAATGATGGAAAATGTACTGGCAGCATGGGGAAAGGTCTATCTTCCGGAAAATTTTGTATTACCGGTAACCATTGAAAACGATAATGCGATAACCATTGCAGTAGTTGCGATTCTCGGAATCGGAGTTTTTGGATTTTGGTGCCGGAAGAGCCTGGAAAGACAATCCGTGTGGCTGGTAATTGCCCTTTCCCTGGGTGGGATGATCTGTTATGGAATGACGAGTGCGGAAATGCAGGGATTTACTTTGCTGTATCTGATCATAGCTGTGGTGGCCGGTGCAGGAGTACAGGCAGTTCTGCCGTATGAGCTTACACAACAGAATGCATTGCAGCAAGTCCGGGGAGCAGTCGAAGAACCTACGGCGGAAACCAAGCCGAAGAAACGACAGCTTAAGATACAGGATCTGGAGGAAGAAGGGCTTCCTGCAGAAACGGACAATAAAGTGCAATTGATTGAGAATCCGCTTCCGGTTCCGAAAAAACATGTTCCCAAAGTGTTGGATTATAAATTGAATGATGATGTCTCCGATTTTGATTATCCTGTAGCGGATGATGATGATTTTGACCATTAAAATTGTGTGATGAAAAGCAGAAAAACGGACACACTAAAGGCGATACTTTAAAAAAGGTATCGTCTTTTTTATTTTTAAGAAAGGCCGGTAAAAGTATGAGTGATATGAAAAGTGAAAAAGAAAAAGCGGAAGCGGAAGAACACAGAGATGAACGGATCGAAAAAACCGGACAGATCACCCTGCAGGATCATGCGGGGGAACAGAAGATACATTTGCTTACGATCATCGGAGAAGTGGAAGGGCATGAGAATCTTGCAGGGAATTCCAAGACGACGAAATATGAACACATTCTTCCTCAGCTTGCAGCCATCGAAGACAGTGAAGAAATTGGCGGTGTGCTGGTACTTTTAAATACTATGGGTGGAGATGTGGAAGCAGGACTTGCCATTGCTGAAATGCTGGCGTCGTTGAGTAAACCTACGGTATCTCTGGTCCTGGGAGGCAGCCATTCCATAGGCGTTCCCATAGCAGTCAGCTGTAAATATTCTTTTATTGTCCCAACGGGAACTATGGTGATACATCCGGTACGGACGAACGGTATGGTGATCGGTGTTCCACAGACTTTTGAATATTTTAAGCTGATCCAGGACAGAATTACGGGATTTGTGTGTCAACATTGCAGGATCAGCCGGCAGAAGCTGGAAGATCTCATGATGGAGACCGGATTCCTGACGAAAGATGTTGGCAGTATCCTGGTAGGAGAAGATGCTGTGAAACACGGTATCCTTGATGAAGTGGGCGGGATTGACCGCGCAATCCGAAAGCTTCGGGAGATGATGGACAGCAATATAAAAAAGGATGACAAGGCAGTGGAAAAATGATATACTTCTAATTATGACTATTAGGCTAACGTAAAAGAAAAGCATCGTAGATGCGATTTTACTAATGCGGTTCTGAATAGTTATATTCGTATTAACATTAAAGTTAGGGGTATGATGACATGGCATCTTCATCAGGCAAAAGAACATCATCTTCCGGCAGGACAAGAAAAAGTACGACGAGCAGCCGCAACAGGCAGGCGCAGAGATCTGCACAGGACAGTGAACTTTTTCACGAGATTGGTCTGATCGTCCTGTTTGTTGCGATGTTGATATTATTTTGTTGCAATTTTGGTATTATCGGTCCGGTTGGCAATGCAATCAGTGGGGTCTTATTTGGCATTTTCGGATTCACTGCGTATATTGCGCCTGTTGTAATATTTCTGGCGGTGGCTTTCTGGTTCGCCAATGAGGGGAACCCAACTGCTGTGCGGAAAATGATCGCCGGTGTCGTATTGTTTTTAATGATCGGTGTAGTATGCGATCTGATCACGAAGACTGCCGGTTCCATGGAACAGTACGATATCAAGCTGTTATATACGAACTGCAGCACCGGCAAAAAAGGCGGCGGTATTTTCGCAGGCAGTATCTGTTATCTGTTGTTACATTATCTGGAGACTGTAGGAACAGTGCTGGTAGTGCTTTTGTGTTCAGTGATCAGCCTGATCCTGGTAACGGAGCGATCCTTCTTAAACAGTATGCGTAACGGTGGCGACAGGATCCGAGAACTGTCCAGAGAGGACGCAGTGCGTAGACGAGAGAATGCCGAAATCCGCAGGCAGGAGCAGGAAGAGCGTACTTCCCAAAGAGAGGAAGCCCGCCGCATCCGCGAAGAGGAGCGCCGGATCCGTGAAGAAGAGCGAAGACTTCGCGCTGAGGAGAAAGAGAACGAACAGATCCTGAATGCTGTCCCCCGCAGAGAGAAAAAGGTGACAGGAGTTATGATGGATACCTCCTTGAAAAAGCAGGATACACAGCCTGCCGGTAGACGGGATGATATTCATGAGATCGTATACGAAGAGGATGCACAGGAAGCGCCTGAAGTGGAAGAGACCCGGGTGACTTCCAGTGATTTTGATAAAATCAATGTGACGGATATGCATCAGGTGACGATGCAGGAAGCAGTGGGGGAGGCTTCTTATGAAGATATACCGGTGGAGGAAGTAAGCAGCGCAGCTACGTTTAAAAAGCCTTTTGAACGCAGAGAGTCCTGGCAGGAGGAAGCGGCGCTTCTGACGCCCCAGGCGGAAGCTATCCGGATCCATAAGGAAGACATTCCGGAGCATGAGGAGACACCTGCAGAACCGGCTGAGAGCCGCGTACGCCCGAAGATTACGGCACCGGAGCCTCCTAAGGGGAATTCCCTGGCGGAAGACCAGATACATAAGGATATTGCAAAGTCAGCCAAACAGCCCACGGCAGAATACCGGATCCCTCCTTTGAGTCTGTTACAGAAGGGAAAGGCGTCTACGGGAGATTCTTCCAGAGAATTAAAAGAGACTGCCATGCGCTTGCAGCAGACACTGAATACTTTCGGTGTGAAGGTAACGATCACCGATATCAGTCAGGGCCCTAGTGTTACCCGGTATGAATTACAACCGGAGCAGGGGGTAAAGGTATCTAAGATCGTAGGTCTGGCAGACGATATCAAATTGAATCTGGCAGCCACGGATATACGTATCGAGGCACCAATCCCAGGCAAGGCTGCCATCGGTATCGAAGTCCCGAACAAAGAAAATATGACAGTAGCACTCCGTGATCTTTTAGAGAGTAACGAATTCCGGGAATTTAATTCCAACATAGCTTTTGCCGTAGGCAAGGATATTGCTGGCAAGACGGTAGTAGCGGATATTGCCAAGATGCCCCATATGCTGATCGCCGGAGCTACCGGTTCCGGTAAATCCGTATGTATTAATACTCTGATCATGAGTATTTTGTACAAGGCACATCCGGATGATGTAAAACTGATCATGGTAGACCCTAAGGTTGTAGAACTGAGTGTGTATAACGGCATTCCTCATCTGCTGATCCCGGTAGTGACAGATCCCAAGAAGGCATCTGCTGCATTGCATTGGGGTGTCAGTGAGATGGAAGATCGTTACCGGAAGTTCGCGGATTATAATGTCCGTGATCTGAAGGGCTATAATAAAAAGATAGAGACCATGCCTGTTTGCGAGGGAGAGGAACGGCCTAAGAAGATGCCGCAGATTGTTATTATCGTAGATGAACTTGCGGATCTGATGATGGTATGTCCCGGCGAGGTAGAAGAATCCATCTGTCGTCTGGCACAGCTTGCCAGAGCGGCAGGGATCCATCTGATCATTGCTACCCAGCGACCCAGCGTGGATGTCATCACCGGTCTGATCAAGGCGAACATGCCCAGCCGTGTGGCGTTCTCCGTATCCAGTGGCGTGGATTCCCGTACAATCCTGGATATGAACGGAGCCGAAAAACTTTTGGGAAAAGGAGATATGCTGTTCTACCCTCAGGGCTATTCGAAGCCGGCCCGTGTACAGGGAGCTTTCGTATCGGATAAGGAAGTATCCGATGTGGTGGATTATCTGAAAAATCAGAGCCTTGGCAATGTCTATAACAGCTATGCCGAGGATATAGAAGAAAAGATTAAAAATATCGGCTCATCGGGAGGCTCTTCCGGAAGCGGATCCGGCGGTGGCAACGACAGAGACGAATATTTTGAGGAAGCCGCGCGTTTTATTATAGACAAGGATAAGGCATCCATCGGAATGCTGCAGCGTGTGCTTAAGATCGGCTTTAACCGTGCCGCCAGGATCATGGATCAATTGTGTGAGTACGGCGTGGTCGGCGAAGAAGAAGGCACAAAGCCCAGAAAGGTACTTATGAGTATGGAACAGTTTGAACAGTTGTTAGAGGAAATCTGACATGGAGAACTGTCTGAATAAACGGAGGGAAAATATGAAAACAGATATTGAAATCGCACAGGAAGCGGTCATGGAACCGATCACGAACGTTGCGGCAGGTATTGGCATCGATGCAGATGACCTGGAGCTTTACGGCAAGTACAAAGCAAAACTTTCTGAGGAATTTCTGGAAAAAATACAAGCTCGTCCCAATGGAAAATTGATTTTGGTAACAGCAATCAACCCGACTCCCGCCGGAGAGGGCAAGACGACCACCACGGTAGGATTGGGAGAAGCTTTCGGACGAATGGGGAAAAAAGCAGTGATCGCTCTCAGAGAGCCATCTCTTGGTCCCTGTTTCGGTATCAAAGGCGGTGCAGCCGGCGGTGGATATGCTCAGGTAGTACCTATGGAGGAACTGAATCTTCATTTTACCGGAGATTTCCATGCAATTACTTCTGCAAACAATCTGCTGGCAGCACTTTTGGACAACCATATCCAGCAGGGCAATGAACTTGGCATTGATACCAGACAGATTATCTGGAAGCGCTGTGAAGACATGAATGATCGTGTCCTGCGCAATATCGTAGTGGGGCTGGGCAATAAGACAGACGGCTATGTCAGAGAGGATCATTTTGTCATCACTGTGGCCAGTGAAATTATGGCAATTCTGTGCCTTGCTGACGATATGAAGGATCTGAAGGATCGTCTGTCCCGTATCGTGGTGGCCTATAACTATCAGGGAGAACCGGTAACGGCAGGTCAGCTGAAGGCAGTAGGCGCTATGGCAGCTTTGTTAAAGGATGCTATAAAACCGAATCTGATCCAGACACTGGAGCATACCCCTGCGCTGGTGCACGGCGGACCGTTTGCCAATATTGCACATGGATGTAATTCTGTCAGAGCGACCAAAGCTGCCATGAAGATGGCGGATTATTGTATTACGGAAGCCGGTTTCGGCGCCGATCTGGGTGCGGAGAAGTTCTTTGATATCAAGTGCCGTAAAGCCGGACTTACCCCTGATGCGGTTGTACTGGTAGCAACGATCCGCGCATTGAAATACAATGGCGGTGTAGCAAAAGCGGATCTGGGTGCAGAGAATCTGGATGCCCTGAAAAAGGGTATTGTCAACCTGGAGAAACATATTGAGAATCTGCAGAAATATGGTGTACCCGTAGTTGTGACCCTGAATTCCTTCATCACGGACAGTGCGGCAGAGACTGCTTATGTCAGAGATTTCTGTGAAGCAAGAGGTTGTGAGTTTGCACTCTCGGAAGTATGGGAGAAGGGTGGCGAAGGCGGAATCGCTCTGGCTGAAAAAGTATTAAAGGCAATGGAAGAGAAAGAGAATGATTTCCATGTCCTCTATGAGGATGAAATGCCTCTTGCGGATAAGATCACAAAAATCGCGAAGGATATCTACGGTGCATCCGGCGTAAACTTTGCGCCTGCTGCTGTAAAGCAGTTAAAACGACTGACGGAGCTGGGCTTCGGTAATCTGCCGGTATGTATGGCGAAGAATCAATATTCCCTGTCGGATGATCCCACACTGTTAGGAAGACCATCCGGATTTGAATTAAACGTAAGAGAGGCTTATGTATCTGCCGGCGCTGGTTTTGTCGTAGTACTCACCGGTGCGGTCATGACCATGCCGGGACTGCCCAAGGCACCTGCTGCCTACAATATTGATGTGGATAACAATGGGAAGATCACAGGATTATTCTAGTAAGGAGGACTGGTGTCCCATGGCACAGTTGATAGATGGAAAAGCTATTTCCACACAGATCAAAGAGGAAGTAAAAGAAAAAGTTGCAGCTTTAAAAGAGCAGGGGCGTGAAGTGACTCTGGCTGTGATTCAGGTAGGAGCCGATCCGGCTTCTTCCGTATATGTTCGAAATAAGAAAAAAGCATGTGAATACGTGGGGGTTCGTTCGCTGGCGTATGAACTTCCGGAGGAGACCACAGAAGAAAAGCTTCTGGAGCTGATCCGAGAAATGAATGACAGAACGGATGTGAACGGCATTCTGGTGCAACTGCCGTTACCCAAACACATTGATGAGGAAAAGGTACTGGATGCCATTTCTCCTTTAAAGGATGTGGACGGATTCCATCCGCAGAATGTCGGTGCGCTCTGTATCGGCAAACCGGGATTTGTATCCTGTACACCTGCCGGTGTGATCCAGCTCCTTAAGAGATCCGGCATTGAGATTGCCGGTAAGGAATGTGTTGTTGTTGGCAGAAGCAACATTGTAGGTAAACCGATGGCACTTTTATTGTTGCGGGAGAACGGTACGGTTACCGTGGCTCACAGTCGCACAAAGGATCTGAAGGAAGTGACAAAGCGGGCGGATATTCTGGTAGTTGCTGTAGGCAGACCGAAAATGATCACCGCTGATTATGTCAAAGAGGGTGCCGTTGTGATCGATGTCGGCATTCACCGGAACGAACAAAATAAATTATGTGGCGATGTGGATTTCGACAGTGTGGAGCCTGTATGCGGAGCGATCACCCCGGTTCCCGGTGGCGTAGGCCCCATGACCATAGCCATGCTGATGAATAATTGTCTGGAATCCGTTTCTTTGCAGGCAATAAGAGGATAATCGTATGAAGTGTCCGAATTGTGGGGCAGAGATGGAGGAAGGAAAGCTTTACTGTGAGCATTGCGGTGAAGATATTCATATTGTCCCTGATTTTGAACCGGAAGTAGAATACAATATGGAACAGACGCTGAGTGACATTGCGAAGGAAATGGAGCCGAAACCTGCGGAGGAGGAAGAACCTGTTCATTCCGAATCACAGGATTGGGATGAACTCCCGGAAAGCCATGTTTCACAGCACCCATTTCGATGGAAATTTATAGTCCTTGTGCTGGTTCTGCTGGTGGTTGCTGTGGTATGTACCGGTTTTGGGATTTCTTATTCCCATTATCATTCCGCAGACTATCAGGCAAAATGCGCCAAAGATTATGTTTCATTAGAGGAATATGATCAGGCGGTCGCCTGTTATGAAAGAGCACTGGAACTGGAACCCGAAAACATTACTTTTAAATCTGAACTGGCAGATATTTACTTCCGGAAAAACAATAAGATAGAGTACGAATATTTACTCAGGGAAATCGTGGCAGATCCCGAGGCTAATTCCGAACAGCTGGAGACTGCTTACGGAAAACTGATTGCCATATATGCGGCCAGAGAAGATTATAAAACCATAAATGATCTTCTGCAAAGCTGCGGTAATGTAAACATTATGAGTAAGTACCAGAGTTATATGGCCATGGAACCGGAATTCAATCTTCAGGAGGGATATTATACCAGTATTCAGCCGCTGAAATTGACTACTTTCGGAAGCGGGAAAATTTATTATACCATGGACGGAAGCAAACCCGGAGAGAACAGTTCCCTGTATACCGCACCTATTTTGCTGGAAAATGGGGATTATTGTATTAAAGCAATATACATCAATGAGAACGGAATTGAAAGTCCGGTGGTGACCAAAAATTATCATATTGAAATTGATGAATTGAGCGCACCGGAGGTCACGACTGTCAGCGGTGACTATGAGTTTCCGATCAACATTGAAGTGACAGATGGAAATGATGTCTATTATACGACGGACGGTTCCGATCCTACGCAGAATTCTGCCGTATATTCCGGACCGATTCCCATGCCTTTGGGAAAATCGACTTTTCGTTTCATACGGATTGCAGAAGGAAGAAAAAGCGATATCGTTGAAAAAAGTTATAATCTGGTTATGAATACAGACTTCATGCCGGAAGATGCCGTTAAAAAAGTTGTGAACCATGCAATACAGAGTGGTAAAATATCAGAGGAGTCCGGCAGCTTTGATGAGTCCGGAGCAGCATATCTGTATCAATATCAGTATGTGACCAACATAAATAAAATAGATGATTTTTATGTCATCGCAGAAATCTACAGAGGTGAAGACGGAACCGACACAAAGACAGGAAATCTGTTTGCCGTAAATGCCTATAATCAGGAACTGTATAAACTGCAGGTGGACGAAAGTGGTCGCCGTTATACTCTGGTGGCTGTTTCAGATATATAAAATCCTATATAAATCCTAACAGAAGGGACGGAAAAGAGAAATGTATAAGATCGTAAAAAAACAGGAGCTGACAACCAACATCTATCTGATGGAGGTAGAGGCAAAAAGAGTGGCGAAGACCTGTGAACCCGGTCAGTTTGTCATCGTAAGAATGGACAGTGAAGGAGAGAGAATCCCTCTGACTATCTGTGATTACAACAGAGAAAAAGGAACCATCACAATTGTGTTCCAGACGGTAGGCGCGGGAACCAAAATGATGGCACAGTTAGAAGAAGGGGAATATTTCCATGATTTTGTAGGCCCTTTAGGACGTCCTTCCGAACTTGTGGAGCAGCCTCTGGAAGAAGTAAAATCCAAAAAGATCCTCTTCGTTGCAGGTGGTGTAGGAGCAGCACCGGTATATCCCCAGGTGAAATGGCTGCATGAGCATGGAATCGCTGCAGATGTTATCGTAGGAAGCAAGACCAAGGATCTTCTGATCCTGGAAAAGGAAATGGAATCTGTAGCCGGAAATCTTTATGTGACCACGGATGACGGTTCCTACGGAAGAAGTGGTATGGTAACCCAGACGATAAAAGATCTGGTAGCAGAAGGCAAAAAATACGATCTGTGTATTGCTATTGGCCCCATGATCATGATGAAGTTTGTATGTTTATTAACCAAAGAACTGGAGATTCCGACCGTTGTCAGCCTGAACCCCATTATGGTAGATGGAACGGGAATGTGTGGTGCCTGTCGTGTAACGGTCGGTGGCAAGGTGAAATTTGCCTGCGTGGACGGCCCCGAGTTTGACGGACATGAAGTGAACTTCGACGAGGCAATGAGACGTCAGCAGATCTACAAGACCGCAGAGGGACGTGCAATGCTGGCTCTGGAAGAGGGCGAGACCCATCACGGCGGCTGTGGCAACTGCCAGTAAGCTTTTAGACGGAAAGTCTGAACACGATAAAACAGAAAGGCATGGTTAAATAAAATGGATGTATTAAAGAGAATTCCTGTCAGAGAACAGGATGCAAAGGAACGTGCTACCAACTTCAAGGAGGTATGTCTCGGATATAATAAAGAGGAAGCAATGGAAGAGGCTTCCCGCTGCATTAACTGTAAAAACGCACAGTGCGTAAAAGGCTGTCCCGTAGCCATCCAGATCCCTCAGTTCATTGAACAGGTGAAGAACGGCAATATCGAAGAGGCTTATCGTATCATCAGCGAATCCAGCGCACTTCCCGCTGTCTGCGGTCGTGTATGCCCGCAGGAGAGCCAGTGTGAAGGAAAATGTATCCGCGGTTTCAAGGGGGATCCCATCTCCATCGGTAAACTGGAGCGTTTCGTTGCAGACTGGGCAAGAGAAAACGGTATCAAACCCACACCGGCAGCACAGAAGAACGGCAAAAAGGTAGCTGTCATCGGTTCCGGCCCCGCGGGTCTGACCTGTGCCGGAGATCTGGCAAAAATGGGTTATGATGTCACCATCTTTGAGGCACTGCATGAGGCAGGCGGTGTACTGGTATACGGTATTCCGGAGTTCCGTCTTCCCAAGAGCGGCGTTGTGGCAAAAGAGATCGAGAATGTTAAATCTCTCGGTGTTCATATTGAAACCAACGTGGTGGTAGGTAAATCCGTGACCATCGATCAGCTGATGGATGAAGAGGGCTTCCATGCCGTATTTATCGGTTCCGGTGCAGGACTTCCGAAGTTCATGGGTATCCCCGGTGAGAATGCCAACGGTGTATTCTCTGCCAATGAGTATCTGACCAGAAGCAATCTGATGAAGGCGTTTGATCCCGATTCCAGAACACCTATCATGCACGGTAAAAAGGTAGCTGTGGTAGGCGGCGGTAACGTGGCTATGGATGCTGCAAGAACCGCACTTCGTCTGGGCGCTGAGGTACATATCGTATACCGCAGAAGTGAAGAGGAGCTTCCTGCCAGAGTGGAAGAAGTACATCATGCAAAAGAGGAAGGCATCATTTTTGATCTGCTGACCAATCCTATAGAAATCCTGTCCGACGATAAGGGCTGGGTGACCGGCATGAAGTGCATCCGTATGGAACTGGGCGAGCCCGATGAGAGCGGCAGACGTCGTCCCGTGGAAGTACCCGGATCCGAATTCGTGATGGAGTTAGATACCGTGATCATGTCATTAGGTACCTCCCCGAATCCTCTGATCTCTTCTACCACCAAGGGACTGGATACCAATAAGTGGAAGTGCATTATTGCGGATGAAAATAACGGCAAAACCACCAAGGAAGGTGTCTATGCCGGAGGAGATGCGGTAACCGGAGCAGCTACCGTTATTCTGGCGATGGGAGCAGGAAAGGCTGCTGCCAAGGGTATTGATGAATATCTGAGTGCAAAATAAAGTGTTGCGAATATTAAGGATGGTGTTAGCATATGGCATGGTGTCCGAAATGTAAAAATGAATATCGGGAAGGAATCACCGTATGTCCCGATTGCGGAGAAGCACTGGTAAGTGAGGAAGAACTGACGGACTGGGTTTCCGTGCTGTTCGGTGAACAGGACGAGATGGAGAAGTTAAAAGACTTCCTTACATACAATGGAGTGGGAAAAAGTAAACTTGTCTATGATGAGACAGAGCAGGTCTATGAACTGTTTGTAGATGCCAAGGACGAAAAAAAGGCGAAGACCATCGCTAGAGTTTTCTTAGAGCAGCAGGAAAAGGAGCACAAGGAGAATGCCGCTGAGGAAGAAGCAGCGGTAGACGAATTCCTGATGCCCGGCGAAGATGACACATCGGAAGAAAAGCCAAATTCCGGGGAACTATTGAAAGCCGCATCCACACAGGGAGGACTGACTTATATGAACAGTGGTGCTAAAGCAGAGGAAAACAGGTCCTCCGCCTGGGTACTGTTGATTGTGGGTGCTTTAGGAATACTGGTGATGGCTCTTGGAATTACAGGGGTACTACCCTTTAACATTGGGAATCCGTACATGTTCTACGGGGTCATGAGTGCTGTATTTATCCTCTTCATCGTTATGGGCGTGGTGTCCATGCGTAATGCAAAGCTTTTCGAGAAAAAGGCAGAGTCCGAGAACTCTCTGGTAGATACCTTGCTTAAATGGAGCGAGGAAAACCTGACTGCAGAAAAAATCGATGCGCAGATTGAAAATGCTGCAGATACTCCCGAAGAAGCCTTGTATTACAAGAGATTTGAAGTGATCCGCAGCCAGATGAATCATCAGTTTATGAATCTGGACCAGCAGATGCTGGAGAATCTCATCGACACGAAGATCTACGAACAGATCTTCCCGGATACTGACGGAGCAGCGGAAGAATGATCAAAATATCCATCGTATGTGTAGGGAAGATCAAGGAGAAATTTTTCCGTGATGCCATTGATGAATACAGCAAACGGCTGAGTCGTTACTCGAAGTTGAACATTATCGAAGTGGCGGATGAGATGACACCGGATGGAGCAAGCGCCGTCCTGGAAGATCAGATCCGTGAAAAAGAGGGAGTCCGCATTCTTGCAAAGCTACCCCAGGATGCCCTGATCGTGACACTGGAGATCGCCGGCAGAAATTATTCTTCCGAAGAATTTGCTGCGTGGATCGAGGACTGCAGTGTCCGTGGAAAAAGCCACATCTGCTTTGTCATTGGCGGCTCCTTAGGACTGCACAATAGCGTCTGCAAAAGGGCGGACCTGGCACTCAGCTTTTCCAAAATGACATTCCCGCACCAGCTGATGCGTGTGATCCTGTGCGAACAGATCTATCGGGCGTTCCGGATCATTCAGCACGAGCCTTACCATAAGTAAAAGTATTGTGATTTAAATAAAAGTGGCGAAAATATGACAAAAAAACAACGAGCATTAGAAATCATAGAACGTCTGAAAAAAGAATACCCGGATGCCGGATGCACTCTGGATTACGATCAGGCATGGAAGCTGCTTGTCAGCGTCCGCCTGGCGGCCCAGTGTACCGATGCCCGGGTAAATATCGTGGTGGAGAAGCTTTACGAGAAATTCCCGGATGTGGATGCCCTGGCGGATGCACCGGTGGAAGAGATCGAGGCAATCGTAAAATCCTGTGGCTTAGGTCACAGCAAGGCGAGAGATATCAGCGCCTGCATGAAGATCCTTAGGGATAAATATCAGGGGAAAGTGCCGGATGACTTTGACGAACTGTTATCTCTGCCGGGTGTTGGAAGAAAAAGTGCGAATCTGGTCATGGGAGATGTCTTCGGTAAGCCCGCCATCGTGACGGACACTCACTGTATCCGCCTGGTGAACCGCATGGGACTGGTGGACGGTATCAAGGAGCCTGCCAAGGTGGAAAAGGAGCTTTGGAAGATCATTCCGCCGGAGGAAGGCAGCGATTTCTGCCACAGACTGGTATATCACGGAAGAGAGGTATGTACTGCCAGAACCCATCCTTATTGCGAAAAATGCTGTATCAGTGATATCTGTAAAAAAGTCGGTGTATAAGAGCTGGTGGTAATGTTGCCGCAGACAGGAGGAAGCCTATGAGAATGTATGATATTATCATGAAAAAGAGAAACGGCGGAGCGTTATCCAAAGAAGAGATCCGCTTTTTTATTGAAGGCTACACGAAGGGAGAGATACCGGATTATCAGGTGTCTGCTCTGATGATGGCAATTTATTTTCAGAAGATGACAGAGAGGGAGACTTACGAACTGACCATGGCCATGGCACACAGCGGGGAGATGCTGGATCTGTCATCCATCCATGGTCGCAAGGTAGACAAACACAGCACCGGAGGTGTGGGAGATAAGACTTCTCTGGCATTGACACCCATGGTGGCGGCCTGCGGAATTCCCGTAGCCAAAATGAGCGGTCGGGGTCTGGGACACACCGGCGGAACCATTGATAAGCTGGAAAGCTTCCCCGGATTTTCTACTTCACTGACTACGGAACAGTTTATTGAAAATGTGAACAAAATCGGTATTGCCATTATGGGACAGACCGCAGATCTGGCTCCTGCGGATAAAAAGCTGTACGCCCTGCGGGATGTGACCGCTACGGTAGACAATATGTCGCTGATCGCCAGCTCCATTATGAGTAAGAAACTGGCTGCCGGTGCGGATGCCATTGTACTGGATGTGAAGACCGGAAGCGGGGCATTTATGAAGAGCAGGGAGGATGCTTTTGCCCTGGCGGAAGAAATGGTTAAGATCGGCAAAAATGCAGGCCGCAGGACCATTGCCGTAATTTCGGATATGGATCAGCCTTTAGGAATGGCAGTGGGAAATGCCCTGGAGGTAAAAGAAGCAATCGCAACATTGCGGGGCGAAGGTCCGAAAGATTTTACCGAGCTTTGCATGGTGCTTGGAAGCCAGATGCTGATGGCCGGCGGAAAGGCACTGAGTGTAGAACAGGCAAGAGCGGCACTTACAAAAGTCATTGAAGATGGCAGTGCCTTACGGAAACTGTCCGAGTTCGTGGAAGCACAGGGTGGTGATCCGACAGCGGTAACAGATCCTTCCTTACTCCCGAAGGCATCCATGGTAGTGCCGGTCTGTGCGGACAGGGATGGTTTTGTGGGACAAATCGCCTGTGAAGATGTCGGAATCTGTTCTCTGTTGTTGGGCGGCGGAAGAGAGACCAAGGAAAGCAAAATTGACTTGTCTGTAGGTATTCTTTTAGAAAAGAAAAAAGGGGATGCTGTAAAAAAAGGCGATGTGCTCGGATATCTGCATGCAAATGACGAACAGCGCCTGGAAGCGGCGAAAGATAAGTTCTTAAATGCCTATGCTATCACTGACAGCCGGCCGGAGACAGAGCCACTGATCAAAGGGATCCTGCAATAACATATTCTGCGGATTCCGTTCATATAGTTTTATATGAAAAAGAGAACACAGCCGTACCAAAAGGAAAAATGGATCAATTCTTTGCAGCTTCCGAAAGATGTCTGCATGGGAGCACTGAGGGTTACGCTCACCGGCAATTCGGAAGTCTGGATTGAAAATTATCGTGGTATCCTGGAGTACACCGGAGAGCGGATCCTGTTACAAGCCAGGACCTGCCAGGTATGTCTGGAAGGAAGCAGACTTTCCATCGACTATTATACCAATGAAGACATGAAAATCAGTGGTAACATTGTATCGCTGACTTATATATAACAATGGGGGAACGATGGAAGATGACAGAATGGCTGAAACGGCTTCGGGGATATGTGAAAATTAGAGTGTGGGGATTTGCACCACAGCGTTTTATCAATTTATGCAGTAATAAGGGAATATTGTTATGGAATATTGAAAAGCAGGATGATGTATATATCATGTGTGTCAGCCTGGAGTCTTTTTACCGGCTTCGTTCCATTGCCAGAAAAACAAAAGTAAGGGTAGTCATATCAGAAAGATATGGACTACCTTTTTTTCTGCCGCATCTGCAACGGAGAAAAGCATTCCTGGCCGGACTGGTGCTGACGGTCATGTTTTGGATCGTTTCTTCCATGTTTGTATGGGATATCCAAATATCCGGCAATTGTGTCATCACGGATGACATGATATTTCAATTCCTGGAACAGGAAGGAATACAGATGGGAATGCGAAAAAGTAAGCTGGATATCGGAGAACTGGAAAAGCAGATCCGCAGGCAGTTCCCACAGGTCACATGGACTTCCGGAAGGTTGATGGGCACCAGACTACTGCTGGAGTTAAAGGAAAATGATGCTCCGATTCCGGAAGATACGCAGGGTGCGGATGCTATCATTGGCCGGGATCTTGTGGCAGAGTATGACGGTGTCATCACCGATATGATCGTGCGAAGCGGCATTCCCCAAGTGACAATTGGCAGTCAGGTGGCCAAGGGAGATCTGTTGGTGGATGGAAAGGTGCCTATCTATGCCGAAGACGGTACAATACGGGAATATCGTATGGTCATTGCTGACGCGGATATCCGGATGGAGCATTCTGGTCACTTTCGAATTTTTTTACCGGCGGATTATATTTTAAAAAAATATACCGGCAGGGAAAAAACAGGATATTTTATGCGTCTGGGTGACAGAGAATGGAAACAGGCTCGAAAGGTTTCGTTTCTGCAATATGACAGTATTCTGAATACCCATAGTATGAAAATATTAAAAATGTTTGGAATCAACGGTACATTTGGCAAAATTACATACAGAGAGTATCAAAAAACAGAATATCTTCGCAATGACAGTGAGGCAAAGGAAATACTGCAGGAAAAAATATCGGATTTTCTTGAAAGTTTAGGCGAAAAAGGGGTACAAATAATCTCGAAAGATGTTAAAATAGAAACAAAGTGCAATGGCTGGGTGGCGCATGGGGAACTCGTGGTGCAGGAAAAAGTCGGAACACAGGTGGATACTACGCAGAAAGAGGATTAAGACATTAATGAGCGTGACAACAATCAATCTGGAAATGGATACAGAGCAGATGCGGAAGATCTTCGGGATGCAGGATGCTTATATAAAAAAGCTGGAGCAGGATTTTCAGGTAACGATCGTAGATCGTAATGGGAGTATTATCATTACCGGAGAAGAGGAAAATACCGGAAAGGCTTCCCGGGTATTAAGGCAATTGACGGCACTGTCGGATCGAGGAAATGATATAGAAGAGCAGAACGTGGATTATGCCATTGAGATGGGCAGGGAGGATCAGGAAGACAGACTCATGGAAATGGATGCCGACTGTATCTGTCATACGATCAACGGTAAACCCATCAAACCCAAGACACTGGGACAGAAAGCCTATGTGGATGCGATCCGCAAGAATATGATCGTGTTCGGACTGGGACCTGCAGGTACCGGTAAGACTTATTTGGCCATGGCTATGGCCATCACTGCATTTAAAAATAACGAAGTCAGCCGGATCATACTGACCAGACCGGCGATCGAAGCCGGGGAGAAACTGGGATTTTTACCGGGGGATCTGCAGAGTAAAGTAGATCCGTACCTGCGGCCTTTGTATGATGCCCTGTATCAGATCATGGGGGCGGAAAGTTTTGCCAAAAATATGGAAAAAGGACTGATTGAAGTGGCACCTCTTGCATATATGAGAGGACGAACCCTGGATAATGCCTATATTATTTTGGATGAAGCGCAAAATACCACTCCGGCTCAGATGAAAATGTTCCTGACACGAATCGGTTTCGGTTCTAAAGTAATCGTAACCGGGGATTCTTCCCAAAAGGACCTTCCGGTTGGGGCAAAATCCGGTCTGGATGTTGCTGCCAGGGTATTGAAAAATATTGATGATATCGCGTTCTGCAACCTGACGAACAAAGATGTGGTAAGACATCCGCTGGTGCAGAAGATTGTAAAGGCGTATGATGATTATGAAGCACGAACGAAACGAAGATAAAAACGACTTCCTGCTTTTTTTACTGCCGGAGATTTTTACCGTGATCGCGGGAAGCACGGCAGTATATGCTATGGGTATTTTCGGCAAACAGCTCTCCGTTGAAAATGCTCTGCGAAACGCAGTAATGACCGCAATGGGCCTGGCTGTAGCCGGTTTTTTTCTCAGAAGAGAACAATTGGATTCTCAACTGGATTATGACAACGATGAACACCTGATGCGTTTTTGGATAGCAGTATGGAGCTGTCTGCTGCTTTCACTGGCTTGTACATTTCTTCCGGTAGGAGGCTGGCCCTTTTTACCTGTTTTTGTGGTATTATCTCTGTTCAGCAATCTGCCGGTCGGAATTCTTTTCTCCTCAGTGTTTCTTATGATTGCTTCATTTGAAGGTCAGACTCAGGGAATTTTCTTCCTGTATTTTATCAGCGGTATTTTTGCTGCCTGCCTTTTTCAGCATCTCGAGCAGGAATTTGCAATCGGTATACCTTTATTCTTGTCTTTGTTCTGCCTGTTTTTATGTGAGACGGCCAATATTGTGTTATTGACCAATGAGCATCTGAGCCTGGAGCAGTTTTTAGTGCCGGCAGCTAATCTGGTCGTCTCCGGTATCTTATTGCTTGGTATCCTGAAGTTTTTTTCCGGAGCAGTGGTATTCCGGGACAGAGTACGCTATCTGGACCTGAACGATACGGAGAATCAGATACTGGCGAAATATCGGCAGACGGATCGCACAGAGTATTTTCAGTGTATTCATACCGCATATTTTTGTGAACGGATCGCCTTAAAACTTGGATTGGACAAAGATGCTTTAAAATGTGCGGGGCTGTACCACAAAAAAGGCTGGGAGCTTATGAATCTTCAGGGCGAAAGCTTTCCGAAGGGCGCGAAGGAGATTTTGGAAGAGTATAAGGAAGATCAAAAATATCGACGGAAGGAAACAGTGGTTCTCTACTGTTCGGATGCTGTTGTCAGCGCCATTTTACTTTTATCGCAAAAGGAGCCGGATAAAAAACCGGACTATGATCAGGTGATCGGTAAAATTTTCGAACGGATCCGGGTCAAAGGATTTGTGAATGAATGTGATCTGAGTCTGCGGGACTGGAACAGAATGCAGAAGATATTTAAGGAGGAAAAACTATATTATGACTTTTTACGTTGAAAATGAAACAGAGGAAACATTTGCGGAGGGTGAGGTTTCTTTTTCTGTGGAGGATACCGTGGAGAAGGTTGCAAACGCTGTGCTGGAAATGGAAGGCTGTCCTTATGAGGTCCAGCTGAATGTCCTGCTTACCGACAATGATGGGATTCATGCCTACAATAAGGAATATCGTAATATAGACAGAGAGACGGATGTCCTTTCTTTCCCCAATCTGGACTTTGCTGCCCCCGGTGATTTTGATATTCCGGAGGACAGAGAGGCTGATTACTTTGATCCGGATACCGGAGAACTGATTCTCGGAGATATTATTATTTCCGTGGACCGTGTCAGGGAACAGGCGGAAAGTTACGGTCACAGCAGAAAAAGGGAATTCGCATTCCTCGTGGCTCACAGTATGCTGCACCTGTGCGGATATGACCACATGGAGCCGGAAGAAGCAGAGGTAATGGAGGCAAAGCAGGAGCAGGTCCTCGCATCCCTTGGAATTACAAGAGATTAAAAAGGGCGTGGATACACGTATAGGTAACCGAAATGAATCAGGTAGAGATAAAAAGAAAACAGATACAGTTTTTTTCTTATTGTCTGGCAGGGATAAATGTCTGGGTGTTCGGAAAACAGCTTGGAAATAATGGTCTGGCTTATTTGGCGGCCGCTTTTTTGGTTTTTTTGTTTTTTTGGATACTTACCGGTAAAAATGTCCCGGATCGTCTTGGCCGGCTTCTTAGGAGCAGAAATGCCAAAGGACAATATAAAAACGTATCCAAAATGCGAAGGAATATGATGATTTTCCAGATTGCTGCCGGGCTGGTCGGTGCGGTGCTCTGTGCGGCACTTGGATATTTTGTGCTGGAAAAAGCGTTTCGGATTCCCTACGGAAGTATGATCCTGTGGATTCTGTGTCCTGCGTTGATACTTAGATGTATGCAGTCGGTACTCCTGGGAATTTTTCAGAGTGAAGGATCGGAAATGCCTTCTGCGGTATCCGCTATCCTGCGACAGGTATTTTATTTTGGACTGGGCCTTTTGTTTTTGGGTATTTTTCGTACCTATGGGGAAAAAGTCAGTCTTCTCCTGAAAAAAGATGACTTTACTGCTATGTACGGTGCCATGGGTGTCGCATTGGGAATTGTGATCTCCGAGGTATTGGTTCTGATTTTTGTATTTGTGATTTATCAGGGAAGCGCATTCGGAAGAAGAGAGGCGGAAATAGGCATGAAGGGGACTGATACTTTTTTCAGTCAGGTCCGGGTTCTGCTTTTCAGTATGGGCGGTGATATCATCGGCGATTTACTTTTGTATCTGCCGTTATGGACAGGGCTCGTTTTATTTGAGAAAAATGCGTCGGATATTTATGCAGCTGCAGACAGCTATGGCGTGTTTATCGGAAGATATCTGGATACAATGCTTCTGGTTGTGGTTCTTTTATGCATGGGAATCCTACCGGGAGTAGCCAAAACCGGCGCACATATCCGGAAAAAAGAAGAACGCTATGTCCAAAATGCAATACAGTCGGGAATCCAGGGTGTATTTCTACATGGAATGTTTTTCACCGTATGGCTTGCCGTTCTGGCGGTACCCCTGGCGCAGACAATCGATAACTCTGTCGGAATCCTGCTGGGAGAAATGTTTACAACAGGATCCTCCGTGGTCCTGTGGGCGCTCTTGCTCTTTTATTGCTCACAAATTTTAAAATTATCCGGAAAAAACTATTTGGTCCTGTTGGGATACGGTGTGATGGATATCGTATTTGTCATAACGTCGACTATTCTTTTCAGAATGGAAAATGCCGGGATTCTGAGCATCGTCCTCGGGAGTGCCATCGGAATGGCTGCCGGCGCTGTGTGTCTGTGTGTTATATTATGTCTGCAGAGGAAGACCCGGCCCGACGCACTCAGGGGACTGGCAATTCCGGCCGGCTGCTGTTGTGCCTGCGGTCTGCTGGCATTCGGTCTGGAAAAACTGTTGTTCCCCCATGTGGTAGCAGTGGTAACGGTGATTTCGGAACTGATCATTACGTTGTTGTTGTATTGGTTCCTTCTATTATTGTTACGCTGTCTGCGGGGACAGGATTTTCAATATATTCCCGGCGGCAGGCTGATGCGTATGCTGGGGAAAATGTTCCGGCTGTAAAATTTGCGTCAGATGTATATTATTCCAAAAATAACTGATACTGATACAAAGAATGAACATTGACACCACAGATGTGAGGCAGTATGAAACTTGTAAAACGTATCAGTTACTTTTTTGTAATTCCCATTTTCTTTTTGAGTCTTGGTATTTTTATCGGGGTGTGGGGAATCCGTTTTTTCTATCCGGGATCGTATCCCGGACGGTATTCCGAAGTCCCTGCGGATAGAGCAGACACTTCGGAGGTACCGGAAAATGTTGCGGTTACGGTGTCGGAAGAAACCTTATGTGCGGATACGGAATATGTATTGAAAGAGACGGACATTCTCAGAAATACCTCCGTAGAGACTTCCTGGCAGATTCCACATAAATATATTGGCATGACCAGGGAGAGGTTTCTGGAAACGATGAATCTGTATGCGGAACATCCTCCGCTGTCAGAACTCGAAAGAGGTTTTGTGGGTTTAGAGGTATTATCCTTTTCCAGGGAAAAAGTTGTGGTTCGTATGGATTATCGCTATCTGCAGCCAAGCGATGGCTTTTATCTGGCAGTATGTGACAACGAAGTTGTGGTATACCTGGAGGATCGGTCTACCATATATATCAATACAGGGATTGCCCTGGACAGTCTTCCGGAGAAAATACAGATGCAGATTATGGACATGCTGTCCATTCCTGATGAGGAAACACTGTATGATTTTCTGGAGACATATTCTTCCTGAAGAAAGAAACAGGTGAAACAGAAATGAAAAAACATATTGGAATCATCGGCGGCGGTGCAGCAGGTATGATGGCTGCGGTCACAGCTGCCCGAAAAGGTACCAAAGTTACGATTTTGGAACGAAATGATCGAATCGGGAAAAAAATATTACAGACAGGAAACGGAAAATGCAATCTGGGCAATAGAAATCTCACGGTGGAATGTTACCATGGAGGAGATGCTGCATGGATAAAGCAGGCACTGGAACGTTTCGGTACGGAGGACACCGTTTGCTTTTTTCAAAAAATAGGGCTTCTGATCAAGGAAAAAAACGGATATCTGTATCCGGTCAGTGAACAGGCAGCGTCGGTACTGGATGTGCTTCGCTACGAACTGCAGACGCTGGGAGTTGAAATCATCTATGGATGTAAAGTACAGAAAGTGGAACGAACACTATCCGGGAAACTTGTGGTAAACGATGGTGACAGAGAATGGCAATTCGATGCGGTGATCCTGACCTGCGGCGGAAAGGCTGCCCCCGGTACCGGCTCTGACGGAAGCGGATGGAAAATTGCCAAAAAAGCTGGTCATACCTGTATTGCTCCTGTACCTGCGCTGGTGCAGCTCCGGTGTCTGGAGACAGATCTTCTGAAGGGAATAGCCGGTGTTCGTGCTGACAGCAGAGTGCGTATTTTGTGTGACGGACGTGAAACAGATGTCGAGCGCGGAGAATTGCAGCTGACGGAATACGGCATCTCCGGAATTCCCATATTTCAGTTGAGCCGTGATGTGAATTATTTACTCAGGGACCGGAAAACTGTAATGGCAGAAATCGATTTTCTGCCGGATATGACAGAAGAATCCTATGAAAATATGAAGGAAACCCGCCGTATGCTGCAGGAAAAGCGGACGGCAGAAGAGTTTTTTACGGGAATCCTGAATAAAAAGCTGATGTCTGTATTTTTGAAAATTGCAGGCATAAAACCGACAACTCCGGCAGTGGAAATTCCGGAAGATAAAATAAACACTTTTTATGAACTGTGCAGATGTTTCCGGTTACATATTACGGAGAGCAATCCCTATGAGAATGCGCAGGTAGCGGCCGGAGGAATTGCAGTAACGGAAGTGACGGAAGACATGGAATCAAAACTCTGCCCCGGGCTGTATTTCGCAGGAGAGATTCTGGATGTGGACGGAAGATGCGGCGGCTATAATCTGCAATGGGCCTGGAGCAGCGGGTTTATTGCGGGGTGTTCTGCTGCAATCAAGACAGAATAAGGAGTTATTATGATCAGATTAAACCAGTTGAAACTTCCGGTAAATCATACGGAGGAACAGCTTGTACATAAGACGGCACAAAGCCTGCGGATCCCTACAGAAGATATTCTGGAACTGGAGGTCGTAAGACAGTCTCTGGATGCAAGGAAGAAGCCGGAACTTTTTTACAGTTACAGTATCGATGTCATCGTGAAAAAAGAAGAGAAAGTATACAAGGATGCCTGTCGCAGACTCGGTAAGGCAAATGTTCTGCAAACGGAGAAAAAGAAATATCATTTCCCTGCAGGCGGCACACAGCCGCAAAAGCATCCAACGGTGATCGTCGGATGCGGACCGGCTGGATTATTCTGCGGATATTATCTCGCACTACACGGATATCGTCCCGTGATTTTAGAGCGGGGCGCGGATGTGGACACGAGACAGGCGGATGTGGAGCGGTTCTGGGAGACAGGGAAACTGCAGCCCGATTCCAACGTTCAGTTCGGAGAAGGGGGTGCCGGAACTTTTTCGGACGGTAAATTAAATACATTGGTTAAGGATAAATTCGGCAGAAACACAGAAGTTCTCAGGACTTTTGTAAGGTACGGTGCGGATCCTGCTATTTTATATCAGGCAAAGCCCCATATCGGGACCGATGTACTGAGCCGGATCGTGAAAAGTATGCGGGAAGAGATCCTGCGTCTGGGAGGTGAAGTTCATTTTCACAGCCAGGTGACGGAAATATTGACTGAGGGTGGTCATGTTACGGGAGTGAAAATTAACGCTGCCGAAGAACTCCCGTGTGAGCAGCTGGTTCTGGCTCCCGGACACAGTGCCAGAGATACTTTTTCCATGCTTTATGAAAATCAGTTCCCAATGTCGGCAAAACCTTTTGCCGTAGGATTTCGTGTGGAACATCCGCAGGCTTTGATCAACCGGAGTCAATACGGTGCGGAGCAGGTTAAGGGACTGGGTGCAGCTGCCTACAAGGTGACGGCGAAGACCGGTACCGGCAGAGGAGTGTATTCTTTCTGCATGTGCCCCGGAGGATATGTGGTCAATGCGTCTTCAGAACCCGGAAGACTGGCTGTCAACGGCATGAGTTACAGTGGACGTGACGGTCAAAATGCCAACAGCGCCATTATTGTATCGGTGACGCCGGAGGATTATGGATCGGAGCATCCGTTAGCCGGAATTGAATTTCAACGGGTACTCGAGAAAAAGGCATATGATCTCTGTAATGGAAAACTTCCGGTACAGCTCTACGGAGATTTCCGCAAAAAAGTGACGGGAGAAGATCTACCGGAAAAAGAAATAGATTCCGACGAATGGGACGGAATGGAACCCCAGTGCAAAGGAGCTTATGAATGGACTGATCTGACGGGGATCCTTCCGGAGGAATGCAATCATGCTTTTGTGGAAGGAATGGACAGTTTTGGCAGACAAATCCGGGGATTTGATTCTCCGCATGCGATTCTGACCGGAGTAGAAAGCCGCACCTCGTCACCGGTGAGAATTGATCGGGATGAAAAATTGCAATCCGCGATCCGCGGATGCTATCCCTGCGGAGAAGGGGCAGGGTATACCGGCGGAATTACTTCGGCGGCGATGGATGGTATCCGTGTGGCGGAGATGATTGCATCTCAGTTTGCTCCATCACAGCGTTGACGTACAGAGAAAAATAGTATATCATTCAGATATTCGAAAGTTTTTATTTTATAGTCAGAGAGGCAGTCACGTGAATAACATAAGGGAACAGATAAAAGATAAGAAGAAAATCGTCGTTAAGATCGGTTCCTCTTCTTTACAACATAGCGAAACAGGAGATCTGGATTATATCCGGCTGGAAAAGCTGGTGAGAGAACTCTGTGATATCAGCAACCAGGGGAAGGAAGTCGTACTGGTGACTTCCGGTGCCATTGCCGTGGGCAAAAAAGCAGTGAATCTGAAGACAATTGAGGGACAGACCCAGGCAGAGGCCATGGCTGTAAAACAGGCATGCTCGGCAATCGGTCAGGCCCGTCTGATGATGGCTTATCAGAAACTGTTTTCGGAATACAATCATGTAGCGGCACAGATTTTGATGACTAAAAATACCATTGTGGATAATCTGAATCGTTATAATGCTCATAACACCTTTACACAACTATTAAAAATGGGGGTGATACCCATTGTGAATGAAAATGATACCGTAGCTACCTACGAGATCGAAATTGGTGATAATGATACGCTGTCCGCAATCGTGGCAGCCCTGATCGATGCGGACCTGTTGATCCTGCTGTCGGATATCGACGGACTCTATACCGATGATCCCAGACAGAATCCGGATGCAGAATTTATCGAACAAGTGGATGAACTTACGGATGAATTCATGAATATGGGCAAGGCTTCCACCGGCAGTAATGTAGGTACCGGCGGCATGAATACCAAGATGATCGCAGCTAAAATTGCCACCAGTTCCGACGTGGATATGATCATTGCCAACAGCAGAGACATCGGCGTGCTGCATCGGTTGTTAGAAGGAGAGAATGAAGGTACTCTGTTCGTAGCACACAGGGAAGAAAGCTTTGATCTGCCGGAATTTGTACAGAATCTGCATAAAAATTGATCCGGCAAAAAGGAGAATACATTATGAATATGGATGAAAGAATAAAGCGCATCAATGAGCTTTATCATAAATCTCAGAATGAGGGACTGACGGACGAAGAAAAACTGGAACAGACCATTTTACGTCAGGAATATGTGGACAGTATCAAACGTAATATGAAAGCGCAGCTGGATAATATAGAGATTGAGCGACCGGACGGCACCATTGAGAAATTAAAGCCGGCTTATAAAAAGAAAAAATGATCAAAGAACAGAAAAAACAGATTCGAAGAAAAGCGCTTGCCTGCAGAAATGCGCTTACCGAACCGGAGCGGGAACGGGGGAAGCTGCTGATCACGGAGCGGATTCTTGGACACCAGTGGTATTATCTGTCGGATACGATTTTAGGTTTTGTAAGCTACGGCAGTGAGATCTGTACGACGGAGATTCTAGAAAGTGCTCTGCAAGACGGAAAAAGCGTCTACGTTCCCAAAGTGGAAGATGGAAAAATGGAGTTTTATCGGATGTTCTCTCTGTCAGAGTTGAAAAACGGTTACAAGAAAATCCCGGAACCGGCAGGGGATACGGACCGGTATCTGTTTGAACCGGAGCATGCAGACAAAACCTTACTTCTGATGCCGGGAAGCGCCTTTGACCCGCTGGGAAACCGTATGGGATACGGCGGTGGATTTTACGACAGATATCTTGCGGACAAAGAAAACTTAAGACTGCGGAGCATCGGTATCGGTTTCCACTGCCAGCAGGTAGAACAGGTACCTGTGGAAGTGACAGATGTGAAGCCGTATCAGGTGATTCTGGTTTAAATTATAAATATCGGATAGAAAGTAGGGGATAGCTATGGCAGAGTTAACGGAATTGGGAAAAAATGCATGTGCTGCGAAATATATATTGCAGAAACTGACTACTGAAGAAAAAAATAAGGCACTGGACACTGCGGCAAACTATCTGTGTGACAGGCAGGCGGAGATTCTTGCCGCCAATGAGTCTGATCTGGAGAACGGCAGAAGAAACGGAATGAATCCCGGACTTTTGGATCGTTTAAAACTGACACCCGATCGGATTGCCCAGATTGCGGAGGGACTCCGCCAGATTTCCGAGCTTCCCGACTGTATCGGAGAGGTTATGGAACATTTCGAGCGTCCCAACGGATTAAAGATCGATAAGGTGCGGGTTCCGTTAGGTGTCATCGGCATTATCTATGAAGCGCGTCCCAATGTTACTGCGGATGCCTTCGGATTGTGCTTTAAAACCGGTAATGCTGTGATCTTAAAGGGCGGCAGTGATGCCATTCATTCCAATATTGCAATTGTAAGGGTATTGCAGGATGCCCTGGATGTCTGCAAAATGCCCCGGACAGCGGTACAACTGATTGAGGATACCGATCGGGCGGTTACCGCACAGTTCATGAAGATGAAAGAATATGTGGATGTACTGATTCCCAGAGGTGGTGCGGGACTGATCCGCAGCGTGGTGGAGAACAGTACGATCCCCGTGATCGAAACCGGCACCGGTAATTGTCATGTTTACGTAGATCGGGACGCAGATGTGGATATGGCAGTAAAAATTCTGATGAATGCTAAGACCCAGAGGATCGGCGTCTGCAATGCCTGTGAGTCGCTGGTGGTACATCGGGCGATCCGTGACAGGTTCCTTCCCAAAATGGCGGAGACCCTGAAAACAAAAAATGTGGAACTGCGGGGGGACGAAAGTACCCGTGAAATCCTGCCGGACTGTATTCCGGCAACGGAAGAAGATTACGGTACAGAGTATCTGGACTATATTTTATCTATTAAAACGGTTGACAGTGTGGACGAGGCGATCGCTCATATTAACCGATATAATACGAAGCATTCCGAATGTATCGTGACGGAAAATGTGCAGACGGCGGAAAAGTTCTTAAACGAAGTGGATGCTGCCTGTGTCTATGTCAATGCATCCACACGCTTTACGGATGGATTTGAATTTGGATTTGGTGCCGAGATCGGCATCAGCACACAGAAGCTACACGCAAGAGGCCCAATGGGTCTGAAGGAGCTGACCTCCTATAAATACAAGATCCACGGAAACGGTCAGATCCGCGGATAATGACCTGTGTATTCTCCGGATCTTTTGTCCGGAAATAACTATAGCGTAGAGGAGAGAGATTATGAAAGAAGTAAATGGAAGTATTTGGCACACCATGAGCACTCAGAGAGTGACTCCCACAGATTTTGTCTGTGTTATTGAGATTTCCAAGGGTAGCAAGAACAAGTATGAACTGGACAAGGAGACCGGTCTTCTGATCCTGGACCGTATCCTGCATACATCCACCCATTATCCCGCAAACTATGGTTTCATTCCCAGAACCTACGGTGATGACGGTGACCCTCTGGATGTATTGTTACTGTGTTCCGAGCCGGTACAGCCTATGACGCTGGTAAGAGCGTATCCGATCGGTGTGATCTCCATGCTGGACAACGGCAAAAACGATGAGAAGATCATTGCAGTACCTTTCAATGATCCTAATTATAACTGCTATCATGATATTTCCGAGCTGCCCAGTCATGTGGTGGACGAGATGGAGCATTTCTTCACAGTATATAAAGCACTGGAGAACAAGACCACCGCAGTCAATGAAAAAGGCAACAGAGAAGAAGCCATCGAAGTCATTAAGAAATGTCTGGATAACTACATTGATACCTTTATCAAGAGCTGGTAAATAATGGACAATTGATTCTTGATAGTCACATAACACCATATTCCTGCGTTGCGGCGTAAGAATATGGTGTTTTTCATAGGAACTAATGAAAAAAATGTCAAAACCCACTAGATTTTTTTGGGGAAATATGAGAGAATGAACACGACCATTATGATATTATTTTATCAATAGTATTATAAGTACATATTGAAAGGAGATTTCACATGATTTATTCAAAAGAAGTTGAAGAAATGTGTCCCGTTGCACAGGGCGTACATCATGGTTGTGCTCCCATTCCCGAAGAGGCAAAATGGGTGCAGGCAAAAGAAGTTAAGGATATTTCCGGTCTGACTCACGGTGTGGGCTGGTGTGCACCTCAGCAGGGTGCATGTAAGCTTACCCTGAACGTTAAGGAAGGCATCATCCAGGAGGCTCTGGTTGAGACCGTTGGATGTTCCGGTATGACCCACTCCGCAGCTATGGCTGCTGAGATCCTGCCCGGTCTGACCGTTATGGAAGCTTTAAATACTGACCTTGTATGTGATGCAATCAATACCGCTATGAGAGAGCTGTTCTTACAGATCGTATACGGACGTACCCAGAGTGCATTCTCTGAGGAAGGTCTGCCTGTCGGTGCAGGTCTGGAAGACCTCGGTAAGGGCTTAAGAAGCCAGGTTGGTACTATGTACGGTACTCTGAAGAAGGGTCCCCGTTATCTGGAGATGGCAGAAGGTTATGTAACCGGTATCGCTCTGGACAAGGATGATCAGATCATCGGTTACCAGTTCGTTAACCTTGGCAAGATGACTGACTTCATCAAGAAGGGTGACGATGCTAACACTGCATGGGAAAAGGCTAAGGGCCAGTACGGTCGTGTAGATGATGCAGTTAAGATCATCGATCCCAGAAAACAATAAGATACAGGAGGACAGAAAAAATGGCTTTATTTGAATCATATGAAAGACGTATTGATAAGATCAACGCTGTACTGAACAGCTATGGTATCTCCTCTATCGAAGAAGCAGAGAAGATCACGAAAGATGCTGGTCTGGATGTATACGATCAGGTTAAGAAGATCCAGCCCATCTGTTTTGAAAATGCTTGCTGGGCTTACACTGTAGGCGCTGCAATCGCAATCAAGAAAGGCTGCAGAAAGGCATCTGAAGCAGCAGCAGCAATTGGTGAAGGCTTACAGTCATTCTGTATTCCCGGTTCCGTTGCGGATACCCGTAAGGTAGGTCTTGGTCATGGTAACCTGGGCAAGATGTTACTGGAAGAGGATACCGACTGCTTCTGTTTCCTGGCTGGACATGAGTCCTTCGCAGCAGCAGAAGGTGCGATCGGTATTGCAGAGAAGGCTAACAAAGTTCGTCAGAAGCCTTTACGTGTTATCCTGAACGGTCTTGGTAAGGATGCTGCAAAGATCATTTCCCGTATCAACGGATTTACTTTCGTAGAGACCTCTTATGATCCTTACACCAATACCGTTACCGAGGTAGAGAGAATTGCTTACTCTGAGGGACTTCGTGCTAAGGTTAACTGCTACGGCGCTAACAGCGTTCCCGAAGGTGTAGCTATCATGTGGAAGGAGAACGTAGACGTATCCATCACCGGTAACTCTACCAATCCTACCAGATTCCAGCATCCCGTAGCCGGTACTTACAAGAAGGAGAGACTGGAAGCAGGCAAGAAGTACTTCTCCGTCGCATCCGGCGGCGGTACCGGACGTACTCTGCATCCCGATAACATGGCTGCAGGTCCCGCTTCTTATGGTTTCACCGATACTCTGGGCCGTATGCACTCTGATGCGCAGTTCGCTGGTTCTTCCTCTGTACCTGCACATGTTGAGATGATGGGTCTGATCGGTATGGGTAACAACCCTATGGTAGGTGCTACCGTAGCTGTTGCAGTATCCATCGAGGAAGCTGCTAAGGCTGGCAAGTTCTAATGCATAAAACCTTATAAAATAAGACTTTTAGGGACTTTTGAAAAATTTTTCAAAAGTCCCTTTTCTTATGTCTCATTATGGCTTGAATCTTTCATATTAAGAGAAAAAGAGATCCGCGTCAACATGGCGTCAACATTTTAAATAAATGTTGACGCGGACTACACAAAGATGTTGACGGCGTCTACATTTTTCAAAAATCAAAGATTAAGGGAGATCAAGAACATGGGAGACGTAAGAATCAGGGTAAGGCAACGGAAAAATGGCCAAAATGTGTACGAATATTCATTTGAAGGCCTTCCTATTGATGGGAAACGAAACATCATTTCAAAATCTGGATTTAAAACGAAAAAAGAAGCAAAAGCGGCAGGACAAGAGGAAAAGGAAAAATACGAAAAACTAGGGCAAATAACAAAAATAAAAGAAATGTCTTATTCTGATTTTCTTGACGAATGGTTAAAAAAGGATTGTGTTCATTGCAAAAGGACAACCATACAAGGTTACATCAAAAGAATCAATCTCTATATAAAGCCGCAAATAGGTTACAAAAAATTAACAGCAATTAACAGAGATGATATTCAAGAACTTATGACCAATATGTATAATGATGGCTTTTCAATAAACACAATAGTATGCGTCAGAGGGATTTTATCCAAAAGTTTCGATTATGCCATAATAGAACGGATCATTCCCTTTTCGCCCGTCATGAGGATCACAATACCAACAAATGACAATCCGAAAAATCAAACAAGAGAAAATCCTCATGCATACATTCCAGAAGATATTATGATAAAAATATTTAAGCGTTTTCCGGAAGGAACCACGGCTTATATTCCTCTTATGATCGCTTATCATACGGGGCTCAGACTTGGAGAAGTATATGCGCTGACATGGAATGATATTGACTTAAAAAACAAAACGTTGTCGGTAAACAGACAGGTGCAATGGCAGGCCGGCACAAAAACAAAAGAAGAAATAAACAAAACAAAATCACAAAAATCGGATGGATTCTGGTATTTCTCCACGCCAAAGTATGACTCCTACAGAACCATTGATATAGATGACGAATTGACGGAAATCTTGCTTAACGAAAGAAATAAGCAACGGTCTTTTAAGAAAATATACGGCGACAACTATTATAAGTATTATTGCGAACAGGCGCTTACATACAATGGACATAAGCCGAAAAACTACATTCTTGCAGTAAATAAGATAGGAGAAAAAGATTTCAAAAGCGAAGTAAATTTTGTCTGCAGGCAGGAAAACGGATATTATGTCACCGCAAGAACAACGCAGAACATTACGAGAGTCGTCAAAAATGGTATTAAATTTGAAGATTTCGATTTTCATAGTTTGCGGCATACTCATGGAATGTTACTGTACGAAAACGGCGCAGACTGGATATATATTCAACGTAGATTAGGACATAAGGATCTTGATACTACTATAAATATCTATACCAGCCATTATACGCCCAAAATCCACTACAACGGCGCTGTAAAATTAAATGACATTTACAGCATAAAGGCGAAATGTATATAATTTTGTGGTCGTGCAACTTTCATTATATTTTTCTTTCATAATAATTATGTAACCAATAAGAAACCCGGAGAAAAAATAAGGAGGATTCAAAATGAAAGAAGTAAAGATTGTTCGTGTCGCAAAGGGACAGGAAGCAGAGGGAGCCAAGCAGATTGCTGACTTCTATAACGAGATGGAGAAGCAGAATGCTCGTACCTCTCGTGCAATCATCACCAGTGTAGGCGATGATATCGTATATACTGTTTTTGCGGATGCAAACGAAGACGAGGATGACGACTTTACCGACGACCTCGACGACATTGTCGAAGAGAACGGCGAAGAGGAAGAAGATGATGATGATGAGGAGGATTTCCTTAGCTAATTGTCGCAGGAAGAGGGGCTGAAAAGCCTCTTTTTCTATGCAGAAAAATAGTTTCACAGAAAAATCCGTCATAATAATAGTATAACAAATAACAAGGAGGTATCTGTATTGAAACAGTATGTTTTAGACACAAATATTCTAATCGAAAGTCCTGATGCAATCTTTGGATTCGACGACAATCTGGTGTGTATTACCATGAAAACACTAGAGGAATTAGATGGTCTAAAAAAGTCTTCCGGAGACACCGGATTCAATGCCAGAAAAGCAATCCGCAACATTAATTCTTTAAAAGATTGCAGTGGAAATTATGAAGCGGGTCTTATGATGAAAAAAGGCGGCATTTTCCGTATTCTTAAAAAACCGGTCAATATTGATTCATCTACCGCAATGCGCACTATTCAGGGATTTGATGTAAACAAACCAGATAACGAAATTCTTTTTACCATTATAGTAAGTTTATCATCAGAATACGAAAACATTCTGATCACCAACGATGTTTCCATGCAGGTCAAAGCAGAACTTTTGGGGATTAAAACCCAAAGCTACCACAACCTCAGGGTAAATGAAACAGGTTATCGCGGAACTAAATACTTCGATATAACTAACTGGCAGACAATTGAGGAACTGTATAAAAACGGCAATTATATTGGTGTGGAAACTATTCCGGAATTGAAAGACGAAGGTTTTGTGGAAAATGAGTATGTGTGTCTTAAGTGCGGAAACATGAAAGCTTACACTGTATATAGAGATAAAAAGCTATTCGTCATCGATCCTAAGACGCTAAAACCTTGCAACATCAATGCGAAAAACGACTCGCAGAAATTTGCATTACATGCACTGATGGCTCCGTCCGAAAAAATTCCATTAGTTATCCTGAAAGGACCGGCCGGATCAGCAAAAACTTTCCTCTCTTTAGCAGCTGGAGTAGATCAAACATACGACGGAAAATATGGAAAGATTATCATTACTAGAGCAAATGTTCTGGCAGATAAAGATATTGGATACCTCAAAGGATCATTGGAAGATAAGATGAATCCACTGCTGGCTCCTTTTTACGATAATCTTGAATCTATTTTAAGATGCTTAAATGGAGGCGAAAAGGAGGCTAACGATCAGATTCAAATGCAGATTGAGGATATGAAAGAATCTGGCATTTTAGAAATTGCATCACTGGCTTATATGCGCGGCAGAAGCTTAAATGAAGCATTTATTATCGTTGATGAAGTCCAGAATATGTCTCCGTTGCAAGTTTTGACATTAGTAACTAGAGCCGGCATGGGAGCCAAAGTTGTTTTATGCGGCGACCTCGATCAGATTGATGCACCGAATCTCGACAGAGAAAACAATGCTCTGGCATACGTTTCCGAAAAAATGAAAAATAGTCCGCTGTGCGCCCAGATTACTTTCAATCAGGATGAATGTGTAAGAAGCCCCCTGGCTTTGGAGGCAGCGGAAAAATTAACAATTCGATAGACTACGATCATCTATGAGCGGGGAGCAATCCCCGCTTTTCTGTGTTTCAAAATGCTTTCTTTCATAATAATTATAGAAGGAAACAAATGAAAGGAGATTATTATGCCTTTGTTTAAAAACAAAAAAGAAACACAGAAGCAGCAGTCAGCCGAAATTAAAAAAGCTAAAGGTCGTCGTGCAAAAACAGCGCAGCAGAGCATTCCTTACGAGGAAATGTACCCTAATGGCATGATTAAAGTCGGACCGGGACTATACTCCAAATCTTATTATTTCGGAGATATGAATTTTGCAACCGAAAAAGAGGATAAACAGGAGGAGATTCTTAAGAGTTATTCCAAGCTCTTGAGCAAATACGCTCCGAACGTGACGGCCCAGTTTACTGTTTTTAACCGCAAAGCTTCCGCTGACAAGATTAAGGAAAAATTTTTCTTAAAACCCAGAAACGGCAGCAGCTTCGGAAAAGCCGAAGAAGAGATCGAAAGAGAAAAGCGGCAGCAGGAATATCGTGACGAATACAATTCGATTCTGGATAACAGAATCAAAGAAGGCAGAAACGATATTCAGAAAGAGCGCTACATTACACTTACTTTGAAAACCACGGATGTAATCATGGCAAATCGTACTTTCGCGACACTGGATGAAGAAACCAATAATGCCGTGAGAGAAATTAATAAGACCGGTGTGCGACCGTTGACTATCGAAGAGCGCATCTGCATCCTTCACGACATTTATAAGGTAGGAGAAGAAGATTTCTTCCCTGATCTTTTGAATGATTATAAAGATGAAAACGGCGAGTTCTCTCTGGAAAAGCTTTTTAAAAAAGGATTAACGACAAAGGATCTTATCGCTCCCAGCAGCTACATGAATGGAATGGCTCAGATCCAGCTAGGTGAATATAATTACGCGAAAACATTTCTGATTAGTAATTTTCCAACAGCCATGGATACTTCCTTCCTGTCGGAGATTACAAACATTCCATGCGCTATGCTTACCTCTGTAATTTTTAAATCCTGCCCTCATAAGAAGGCCATCAGAGATGTAAAAGCTCAAAACAGCGCCATTAAATCAGAAGTGGTAAAAGCGAACCAAAAAGCTATTAAAAATAACTACGATCCTTCATTGATTTCCGAAGACCTTTTGACAGCGAGAGAAGAGGCGGCGGAACTGGTTAGAGAGGTAACTGTTCATAATCAGAAGCTATTTTTCACTACGGTAACAGTTACTTTGCTGGCGACTTCATTGGACGAGCTTAAGGAATATTCCGAAATTTTAAAGATGAGAATCTCGGATTTCTCCTGTCAGGTAAATACTTTGTACGGACAGCAGACTGTCGGATTCAAGACAAGCTTACCACTCGGTATGAATTATACGGAAATCGACCGTATGCTTACTGCAGATTCTATTGATGCACTGTTCCCGTTCTCTGTACAGGAGTTAATGGACCAGAATGGTCATTTCTACGGATTGAATCCTATTACGAAGAATATGATCGTCTACAACAGACGAGATAGTTATCTGCCGAACGGATTAATTGTAGGCCAGTCCGGTAGAGGTAAATCTTTCTTCGCAAAAGGAGAAATTATCCCAAATCTGCTCGATACGGATGATGATTTTATCATCATGGATCCTGATGGCGAGTATGTAGCGATGGCCAATGAATTTGGCGGCACTGTAATTAATGTATCTCAGAGAAGCGAGACTCATATTAATCCCCTGGATATGGATATCAACTATGCCGCAAGCAAAAACGATGATCCGGTGGCAATGAAAGCGGATTATCTGGTGTCTTTGTGTGAGTCAGCCACAAAACAGGTAGGCGGTCTTACTCCTTATGAGATTAACACCATTCAGAAGGTTACCAAGATCATCTACAAGGATTATCTTACCAATCTTGAAGAAATGAGAAAGAATAATCCAAATATTACCATCGATACGGATTCTTCTCCCACACTGGCGTCTTTCTACAGCGCTCTGCTTGACATGGATGGTCCGGAAGCTCACCAGCTTGCTATGGCAATGGAGCGTTTCTGCGTCGGCAACGATGATGTATTCGCACACAGAACCAACATCAACCCTAAGTCCAGATTAATCGTTTATAACCTCAAACCGATGCCGAAGAATATGAAGGAATTTGGTATGATGGTTTGTCTGAGTGACATCTGGAACAGAATCGTCCGGAATAAAGACGAGCATAAAAACAAAGCTACATGGGTATATCTCGACGAGTTTTATCTGATGGTTCAGACGGAGTCCTCTGCAATTATGCTTCAGGAGTATTTTAAACGTTGCCGTAAGTATCATGGTATCATAACCGGTATCACCCAGGATATTGAAGATCTGCTCATTACCCCCGAAGGAAGAGGTATCTTTAATAACAGTGGTTTCGTAGCAATGTTGAGTCAGTCAAATATCGGACGTAGTGAAATTCAGGAACAGTTTGATGTAAGCGATGCCTTAATCGATTACATTAAGGATAAGCCTTTAGGTACAGGTCTGTTATACACCGGACAAACAGTAGTTCCTTTTAACTACAATCTCCCCAAAGACACAAAGCTCTATAAGCTGATGTCCACCAAACCAAGTGAAGAATAACCAAAAAAGAGATCGAGAAATCGGTCTCTTTTTTAAGAAAAATTTCTGTGCAGAAAAATGCGGCAGAACAACAGAAATCTTTCATATTAATGATAGAACATTAAGGAGGTATTTTTTTTATGAAAACAATCCCCGAAATTATGAACGCTATAAACGGACTGGATGAAAACGGAGAAGCAAAAGCAATCATTGGAATCCAGTATGTTTTGTTAAATAAAAACGGTGAACCGGTTAAGGTCATGGACAAGGAAGATGTGTACAAGCCGGAAATCAACATTATTCCCCGTGACGGTATTATGCAGGTAGATATTCGGTTTGACTCAGAACAGGACATCAGTCTGGCAAAAATCTGGAAAATACTGGAACAGTACACAAAAGCTTCCGGAGATTTTTATGTAAAAGACGATGCAAATGAACCTGTTCCCTCGTTAATCCTGAGTATTATCCCTTTAACAGAAGAAACAGATAGTTATGTGGTGGCTGGAGATCCGCTTATGCATGCATTGACGGCGACTGTTCCCAAAGGCGATGTGAACTGCATTCGATTGATTTTTAATGCAGATTTTGTGCATTTCTTCTTCTCGGAAGATGCAATTGATATGAATGATATTGCAACCGAAGTTTCCGACGAATTATATCGAAGAGAATACGCAAATCGACAGATGGATGTCCGAAGAGAACAGCGTATCGCGGAAATTCAGAAAAAGAGAAATTAAGTACAATAAATATAACAGCTATTGCGGATATTTATATAATATCCGCTTTTGGCGTTGAAGGAGTTTTACACAATGGGATTTTTTAGCGGAAACAGAAAAAATCAGCCGTCAATGTCAACCGAAAAAACGTTGCAGAGAATCGGTATAGCAGGAACGGCACATCATACCGGAACAACGCATTTGGTAATTAATATCGCAATCACCTTACGCAGTCTTAATTATAAGGTTGCTGTGATTGAAGACAATCCATCAAAACATTTTGAATTAATTGCTTCTGAGTTAGATTACGACAACAGTGAAAATATAGGTTATTTCAACTATAAAGGTGTTGATTATTACCATTATTGCAGACCGATCCCATTTTTTGTCTTAATGCAACGGAATTATGACTTCCTCATTATTGATCACGGCACGTATGCTAATTGCGATCGGAACACTTTTTACGCCAATAACATCAATGTTATCACAACCGGATCGCGTTTGTGGGAATTAGCGGATTATGAAGACTTTATGGAAGGTATTCAAGTAGAAGAAAGAGGCATCGAAATTGAAAACAGAATGAGCCGACAGTACAACTATGCTTTTATGTTTGCTCATGATGATTATTTCTTCCAAAAACAAATCCTGGAGCACATGGGCGATGATATTAAGAGCATATTTCCTGCATATAAAGAAAACTTATTTGATGACCCGGATTACGATACTGTTAAACAACTTATTCCCTGGGTGCAGATTCCCGAAGAATCCAGCAACAAAAACAAATCTCACGGTTTATTTGGATTAAAATTCAATAAAGAATCCGAGAATAAAGAAGATAAACCTAAGGACCCCGAATACGAAGAAGAACTCATTAAGCAGGATGCTACCATTTCACCGGAAATTCCGGAAATAGAGGATGATTACACCATTGAGCAGCCTGTCGTCGAGCAGCCAGAAGATGATTCTTCGGAAGATGAGCTTGTTTATCCTTTGGTAGATTCATTACCTAATAATGCGGAAGATCTTCCTAAAATTAAAGAAGCAGCTGCTGAAGCGACAGAATCCGAACATTCCCTGGTTGTCGAAGCTATGCCGGTGCCGGTTATAACACAAGAAGAAAAGAAGCTGGAAAATGATGCGGAAACAACTGTTGTCAAAGAGAAGATTGCTGCAGAAATTGAATCTGTTCCGGATATAATTCCATATTATGCCGAGGAAACAAAGGAAATTGCTGAACAATTATTTATTGCCGCAAAAGAGATTCAAAAATACACAATGAAACATGTGGATGAATTGGCAGAAGATCCGCAAATGGCGCTGTTCCTAAACGCGTTTGCGACAAAGGAAATGATAGGAGCCTTCGGTTGCCTGCTCCGCAGCAAAACAGAACACAGTCGCAAAAATGGTAAAGATGGAGAAGCTGTTATCAGAATCGAAGACGGCGAAATTAAATATGAGATAAAAGAATCTTCTTTGAAGGAATTTTTAGGAGAAGATGCAGAATATTTGATAGCGCCAAGCACCGACAGTTTTGTTAAATTGTAATTCATTCAAAAAAGAAAATTTCGAAGGAGGTAATGCAGGACATCTTCCTCTCACCTAAGCTGAGACCATGAGTGGAACACCCTGCTTTAAAAATGAAAATAACCGACAAAGATAGTTTAATAGAGGCTCAATATTCTGTATTATTAAAAGTAGAAGAGCTTAATTATTTATCTAATAATGAACACTCCTGCATTGAAAGAAATAAAATAAAAGAATTAGCATTCGCAGCATTAATTTCCATGAACGCAGAAGGCATATTTCAGAAAGAAGAAAACATATTTTTCAGAAATATCTTAATGCCTAAGGTTATCTTTTTTGAAAAATATCCTTTTCTTAGAAACAAAGTCTTGGATTTGCCTATATACAAAGAAAATACTGATCAGACCCTAAATGAAGAGCAATGCACAAATAACGAAACTTCTGATGTCATTGTTATTGAAGATGAAGCAAAAGCAGTTTTCAAAGACATGGCTCGGAATACGGACGGAGTTTTCAATGAAGATAAAGAACCAGAAAAAGGTATACAGGAAACGTCAGAAAAAATTAAACAGGCAGAGGGGTCTGAACAAGTAAATATACCCGATGAAACCGATACAGTACCGCAAATCCGATTAATATATGATAAATACCGGCTCGAAGATTCTATTATGGAACATCACGAGACGGAATACGCTAAATTTTTGGACACTATGTGGTTTAATATTTTCCACATCACTTGCAATGTAAAAGACGGATTTATGCCGGAAAACTTTACAATTATTGTATTTCCTACCGAAATTGCAAAAGACAGACGTCCCTTGTCGCAAGCGGTAGCTTTGCTCCATGATAACTCAAAAAAAATAATTTTCTCAAATGAAAAAACAGGAACTTCTGTGGAGATAAATTACGAAGACTATATGTTCGCTATTACTTCAAGGTTTGTGGACGGAAAACTGAACACTAAAATTTCGTTAGCCAACAGAGAATATGAAATCACAGACATGGAAGAAGAAAATTTTTCTGGTAACATTATTCCGGAACACTTCGGAAAAAACTTGTATTTTGAAGACGATAAAGTTGAAATTTATCCTCTGAATACAGCAAATAACGAACAATCCGGTTGTGTTTCTTTTATGTATAAATTTACCGAAAGCGGCAAAACCACATATGGCACTTCAGAAGAAGATGATTCTGTTGTAATAGCAATCAAGAAAGGAGGGGCTAAACGAATCAGCTGCTATTGGGCAGGACAGGATTCTGAAAGAAGATTGAATTTTGTGGTAGATTAATTTCTGTGCAGAAATTTTCATAATATCATTCTATGTGATATATTGTATTTAGTGTTTTGGAGGTCATAAAAATGACAGAGAATGAAGAATTAGTAATAATTTCCGATAGTCTGTTAAAATTTCTAATTCATGAAAATAATCTATCATCGAAAGACGCTTTTGAAATTTACAACAGTTGGACAGCTTCCACTCAGACTCAAATAATATTTGCTAACAATGTAAAGTGGGCTCTGCGATTCATCAGAAACAAGAAAAATTCGCCTGTTCTAAAAAATAAGGTATTCGCCGAACTTTTAGAACATAAATGACCTAGCAAAGGAGAAGAAAATGGGTATTAATTCAAATGTTAAAAAAAGTGATGAACTGAAGACACAGGAGATCAATGAGTTAGCGGTATATCTTAATTCTTTGGATCCGGCTGACAAAGAAAAAAGAGATTTTGCTTTTGAAAAGCTTTGGCTTGCTGTCAAGAAATTTGTTATTTCTATTTTAAAAAGCAGATATCCTACCTATTACACAAAACATTTTGAAGAAATGCTCGATTGTGCTGCATTGGATATTTTCCTAGAACTTCCCAAGTATGATATTAATAAAGGCGCATTCACAACTTACATCAGCAGAATCGTTGCTCATGCTGGGCAAAAGTTTGTAAACGAATATTCCAATACTTCAGCGTATTATGGTGCTGCGATTGCTAAAATTAAAAAAGCCATGAATGCCATGGAAAAAGAGAGTGTCAAATTCGACGTTCACACACTGTCTGAAAGAACTGGCCTGCCTATCACGACAATTAACACCTGCCTTGAACAGATTCATTTCAGTGAAACAGTTCACTTGGATACAATTCCGGCAGATTTTTTATCCGACATCAACGGAATCGACAACTCACCAGAAGCAAAAGCTTTAGCAAAAGAAGAAGCCATTTCCATCAGAAAAGCGATTGAAAACGCACTTCCGGAAGATGCAAAGAGAATCGTATTATTGAGTTATGGTTTTGAGACTGGTGAACCTGTCCCAGATGCGAGGATTGCCGAAATATTAAACATCAATAAGGCAACGGTCCGCCGCAAGCTTAATACCGCGATCAGAACGCTCGGCGCAAGCCTTAAAAGAGAACAGCTATTCCAGAACAGAATTATCCGTCAGGAAATTGACAGCCAGGAAATTAATTTTATTCCTAAAACAGCGCCGGATGAAATCGAGGATGCAAAACTGTTCATGCAGATGAATACATCTATTTTCTAATACCGAAAAATATATTGAGCGCCTGCAACAAAAAGCAGGCGTTCTTTTTGTATTTATTTTCTTTCATATTAATTTCAGATTAAGAGAAAGGGAGTGATATTATGAGACGGTTTAATGATCGGAAAATATATGAAGATGCCGACTGTGTGGAAATTGCAGAAGCAATCGGTATGAAAATGCAGAAAAGAGGCAGTTCTATATTTATAGAGTGCCCGGAACACGAGAAAAACGCAGGAAAAAGAGATACGGACTTGGATCGTTGTATCGTCAGCCAGAAAGGATATCATTGCTTTTCCTGTGGCGCAAACGGCGGAGTAATTTCCATGGTCCGGAACTTCTTGGGAACGTCGCCTTACGAGACAAGGAAGACGATAGCTACGCTGCTTGGAAGTGTTAATAATTACCTCGAGGACGGAGAATATGATCCGAGTAAGGAGCAGCCTTATAAAAAGGAGCAGTTGGAAGCCTTGGGGCTTTGCCAAACGGTCGTAGCGTATCTACCGGCGGCATTGTGTGAGTCGGAAGACGAAGTAAAGAGCAAGAATCTCTCTTTGGGAAAGGATAATGTTTTTCTTTCTTTTGACGAAGAAGGCAATCCTCATTTTGATACCGAGAAAACAAACTGTATTACGCAGGATGAAACGTTCATCGGTTATCAAAAGGATGTCGTTACTTTAAATTCCTTATTTCAGGAAGAGCCGGATGTATTTTATGATCTGATCATGAGAAAGTCAGTGGAAATGTATTGGAAGTGGAAGAAACTAGCTGATTGCAGCGATGTGATTGAAAAAATTATTCCGTCGCAGGAACTTGCTTATCATGCCGTAACAAAATTCAAGCGAAATATGGGTATCTGTGAGAGAATCTATCAATCGCTTGCAGTTAAAAAACCCGCATAAATAATAATATACAAGGAGCAAAGTGAATGTACAGAGATATTACGACGTATAATCAAGGAGATACAGAAAGAAAACCCAGTATCTTAGAAAACAATATGAACGGAATAAGGTTCAGGGTACACAAACATATTTATTGTGGAGACCAGTGGCTTTTGACATGTAGGGAACTCGGCGTTGAACAGAAACAACTTCATACGGAGAACATGGAAGAGGCAAAAAAGCTTGGAATTAATATAATGAAAGAACTGCTTAAGCATAAAATTGAAAAATTTCAAAAGGCAATAGAACAGTTGGAAAATGAATCTAATTCATAATCGGAGGAAAAAGACAATGGCACACATGACAAACAAGAAAAGAAAAGAAAGAGATAAGAATGCACTGAACAGAGGATTCAATGGTTTTAATACCGGAACCCGCAACATGGGTTATGAATCCAATAATGCACGGAAGGCAGCGGCACATTTAAAATATGCTTACTGTGATTGAATACACACTTCATGGATTTAGAAAGGAAACCGAAAAGATCATGAAAAAAATGAGAGTAATGGTAATTAAATACGGATATGCAGTAGTTGAAGCAGATACAGAAAGAGAAGCCCTTGAATTAACACATGATATGAGCGATTCAGACTTTGATTGGTCAGATTTCGATGAAGCACAAGTTGTTGAAAACAATGTAGATTTGGAATAATCATTAAAACAAGATTTATATAAAAAACACCGGAAATACCCGGTGTTTTTTTCTTATTCAGAGGAAGATGTGAAAATGCTGTTTTTGATTGCCTGTAATTTCTCCGCCTGCAACTTATCGTACTCTTCCGGAGTCATAAAATCCGCGAGATATTCTGTACCAAAAGTAAGTACTTCGAGAACTTTTTCCGGCCAGTCAAACTGTTTACCACAATGAGGGCAGGTAACCGTTCTTCGGAACTCTCTGGTAACAACCATACCATCTACCAAAACCATGGACCCTTTATGAATGCATTTCAGATCCTGTTCAGCTTTTGCACCGATACTGATGATATGAGGATAATCCGTTCGGTTTGTGGGTACGTCCTGTTTCAGATAATATTTTCTGTCAACTGCAATCTGATAGGCAGCGATGCCCTTGTAAGAAGACTGGCTGATAATATCCTTGTAGATTGTGGATTCTTTCCGGCCATTTACATCATCGCACAGCGATCCAAGCAAATAAACCTGATTAGAAACTTCTCTCTTTTCATTAAGGATGCGGGTTGCTTCTTTTTCCTCAAGCCCAGTATATCTCGTCTCAACATAAATGGGGGTGATAAGAGATACCTCGCCTGGTCTGGAAGATTTCTCGTGACAGTGGGCGCAGATTGTACCTTTATTTGCATTCAGGGTAGTAATAACGCCTTTTACTGACACAAGATCGTTCTTTTTCCAATTACTCATCTCTGCAACAATATCCGGATCTTCCGAATAAAGAAATGGTTTGGAATAAAAAGCATTTGTGCTGATTCCATTCTCTCTGTTAGCACTTGCGACAATTAAAAAGACTTGTCCTTTTTTGTAGCCGCCAGTTGCATCATCCATGATTATAATAGGATCCTCTGCAACGATTCCAAAGAGAGAAACATTGTTTAGTCGTGCCATATATTCCTCTTTCTGTACAGCTTTTTTCCCTGCTCTGTCGCTGCACGGATTAAAAGCAGGGATTCTTTATCATTCACTATTATTATGCTAGAAATCTAACAAAAACACCGATTATTTTGTTACATAGAAATCTTTCATAATAATAAAGAAGATTATTGAAAAGAGGAGGAAAAGTTATGTTATCTGAAGAACAGCGCAAGATCGTTGAAAAAGTCGACGGAAAAGTACTTGTTGTGGCATGTCCCGGCAGCGGAAAAACCACAACGATGCTAGAACGCATACATTATATGGTATCTGAGAAAAAAGTGGACCCTATGCGGATTCTTATGGTTACATTCACAAAAAACGCCGCCAATGAGATGTCCGAAAGATTCCATCAGAAATATCCTGAAGACGGAGAGGTTTGTTTCGCAACCATTCATTCTATTTGCTTCGGCATTTTAAGGACGGAATTTCCTTCCTTGAACGGAAACAGCATCATGAAAGAATGGGAACAGAAAAAGTATTTTAAAACCGCCTTAAAAGACAGTGTTGATAAGGCGTATTTGGACGAAGCAGCCAACTCACTTATATCAATGATCTCATATGCCAGAAATGCTGGACTCGATCCGTATAAAGAATATGACGGAATGATTCCCGTATGTGATACACAAGTGAAATTCGCTCCGTTATACAAAGGCTACGAGAACCTGAAACATTCTGAAAACAAAATCGACTTCGACGATATGCTTATTTTGACACTTCAGTTATTTAAGCAGAATCCGGTAGCATTACACCGGTATCAGTCGTTATACGATTATATTATCATCGATGAATTTCAGGACACAAACCGGATTCAGGCAAATATTTTTTATAAACTGGCAGAGTTGCACGGAAATCTTTGTGTAGTCGGCGACGATGATCAGTCCATTTACGGGTTCCGGTCGGCGGATTCCAGTATCATGCTGAATTTCAAAAAGAAATTCAAAGATGCGACGAAATTCACCCTATCCACCAATTACCGGAGCGGAAAAAAGATCGTCGAATATGCCGGAAAGGTAATCGATCACAACCAGACCAGATTCAAAAAGAAATTTGAAGCGGGCCGGGAAAATGCAGGAGATTTAAAGTTCGGGATCTATGGTGATGAACTGGATGAAAACCTCGCTATTATCAAATGGGTCAAAGAGCTGCATGACAACAAAGAGGTCCCGTATTGTAAGATTGCGTTGCTTTACCGGAAAAACGTCGAAGCAACAACAATTCTCCCTTTATTGAAGAAAGCCGGTATTCCGGTAAGTATCAAAGAGAACCCCGGAAACATTCATAACCATTATGTTTTTGAAGCAATCAATGCGTATTACCAGCTGTCGCAGCTGTATGATCCCAAGGAAGATAAAATTCCTAATAATGCAAAAGCGTATCTGACAAAGATTTTGAATTGTCCGTCCAGATATCTGAAAACGGAATTTTTCAAAGACTGTGATCTCAGCGAAGCTTCGATCAAAAAATGCGTCAATGCTTATTTTGATACGACGGAGTATAACTCTGGAAGATACCGGAGAATTCTTAACAGCTTTGATGAATTAAAAGAAACATTGGGAAGAATTCGAAAAATGAATCCCAAAATGTTTTTAAAAGCCATCGTCGATACAGATTTTGAACTCTGGGTAAAACAGGCTGCAGAATTTCGTGGACTAAGCTATGAGACGGCAAAAGCAGTGCTGCATGATGTTATTTCCGAAGCTAATTCTTTCGATTCCATGGAAGAATGGATGGATTATATCGGAGACTTTCAAGGATTTCTGGATGATTGCGCCAATAATCCTGACGGAGTACGCTTATCTACATTTCATGGTTCAAAGGGACTGGAATGGGATCACGTATGGATCAGGAACGTTAGTAAGGGTAATGTGCCCCTTATGCGTTCTATTGAAGAAAATGGAGATGCCGGACTGGAAGAAGAGCGGCGGATGTTCTATGTTGCTTTTACCAGAGCAAAAGAAGAAGTAGAAGTTTCTTGTATTAAAAGTCCCGGCATGTTTGTCGGAGAAATTCTTGATATGAGAAAAGCAAAGTTGATTGACCACGATAAGCAACTTACATTTGCAGAGATTGAAAAATATGCAGGATAAGGAGCCGAAAGGCTCCTTATCTTTTTAAAACGCTTTTCTATCATATTAATGATATCAAAGATAACGGGAGGGACTACTATGGTGCAATTTTTCAAAAATCTGTTTAACAAAAATGATGAAGGGTTTAATTTTAATCCTCGGATACACGATACGGTTGTAGTGTATCGAAATCAGCAATATAGAACATACATTATTGATAAGAGGGCTCGTAAGGTCCTCGCATAAATATGAGAAGAGTCGGGCGTCTGCCCAATGATTTCGTATGACTGCAAATGAACTGGTAGCAGAGCGGACCGCAGCAGCGTCTTTTGAAAAAATGATGGAAGAGAAGTTTGGAAAAGATGCAGTAACAGCCACCGTAGAGGATAAAGATATTTACAGCAATCTGAATCTGTTGGAAGCACTACTCATGGATGATAAGAAAGAGGAAGAGGTACCGAAGTTATTTCCGGAGGTAGGCGCATTGTTCGAGTTAGACGAAATGGAAGAAGAAGCTGAGATTGAAAAGTAAATAAGCAAATTGGAAATCACCTGACGAAATATCCAATGTCATTAAGTTAAGTAAAACACCCCTCCCTTTTCGTTTTAAGAAAAAGAGAAGGGAGGGGTGTTTTTGGAAGGGAATCAATAGTATGAATAAAAAAATGATAAAAGCCTTGAAAAATAAATATATTTATGTTGATATTGATGGTACTTTGGCAGAATATCGTTTTAATAACCATGTAAGTGCAAAAGATGGAACTGCTAACGGACAAACTATGAAAGAGATAGAAAATCATATATTTCTTCATAGTAGACCACTAAAAGCAGTAATTAAGACACTTAAAAAAGCAAGAACAAAGAACAAATTTATATGTGGAGCTATCATATCTCCGATTGAAGTTATGGACAAATTTGAATGGTTGAAGACATACTGTAGTGGCATAAATTTTAAAGACTATTATTGGTTTGTTCCTGATGAATATTGGAATAGCTTTTCGATATTTTTTATGGAAGAAGCAGGCGTGTCAAACCCATTAAAAGAAAATGTGGTTTGGACTAAATATGGTTATTTCTTTAAAGGTTCTAAAACACGCATTTGGGGATGGGCAAGTGTCAATAGTCATCATTGTATAGAAGATGCAGTATTTATTGATGATGTGTTATCGTATCTAAAATATGCAGAAAAACTTGGTGTTACAGCTTATCATGTTAGTAGTTTTATTGATTAATAAAGGAGGTTAATATTGTGATAGGAGATATGATAGTTAATTTATATGCAAAGGACAGATGGAGAATTGATTGTAAATATGGTACAAGGGTTGTGTTCCCTAGTGACTCTGAAAGAGTTTTAAACTTTGTAAGAAAAGAGTTTCCTGATGAAAAAGGTTGGCTGATGGAAATAAACCATGCTTTACATGAAGGAAAATGCGTTATAAGTGTTATTGAACACGAGATAGTTGGTTTTGCTTGTTATGATTGTACAGGAAAAGGGTATTTTGGACCGTTTGGGGTAGCAGAAGCTCATAGAAGTAAAGGTGTTGGAACTGAAATATTTTATGAATGCCTTGACCAGATGAAGTCTTGTGGTTATGGTTACACAATTATAGGATGGGTAGACGATACAGCTAAAGATTTCTATGAGAAAGAAGCTAATGCGTGGTATATACCAGACTCTGAACCAAACAAAACATTGTATATGAGACGAATAAGAACTTCTATAGAGTTTGATGACTCAGACTGGAATAAAGACCATGCAAAGATGAAAAATGCAGAAGAATAAATAGTATATTGGAGGTTTCAATGTATGCTTATAAAAAAATAGAGGTTTTAAATGCGCCTTGCGTAAGAACATTATATTTTCAAGAAGAAGATATACATATGAATATTATGCAGGTACGACATTATGAGGCTAGGGCTAGAAAAGTATATGCCGAAATGTTAAGTAGGGGTTCGTATATTTATGGATGTTTTGATGACGAAACTAAGCAACTTGTTGGAGCCATAAGAGTAAATAAATGTTTGGATGTATACCCTAATTATGTAGATAAACCTTACATCCATTTAGAAACATTTATTGTACGTAAAGAGTATCAAAATCAAGGTGTCGGCACAGAACTTCTGACTAGGGTATTGGAAGTAATTAAGGAAGAAGGATGCATGTATGTGATTATGCAATCTGGTAATCCAGCAGTACAACATATGGCAAAGAAAGTCGGAATTACTGATTCGTTGACAGATATGAGAATTGATTTTGTAGAATCAGCAGAATAGGCGATAAATAAAAGAAATACGCTTTTAGTTTTAATGTGACTAAAGGCGTATTTCTTTTATTTGGGTTTATATGGAAAATCTGGTTGTCTAAACAATAATAAAATCTTCCAGACAAGGAATGTGATGTAGAAATGACTTTTAGGGTTACTACTTCCAATCATTATTACTCACAACATAGATATACGGATGAGTCTAATCTACATCTTGTAAATCATCGAAAGAAACATTATAAACAGGTTCTTTCAAAGAATACAAAAGACCAGAGATGGGATTTTGAACAATTTGTGAATATAAAATGTCGTGTTGTAAAACTTCGCATTAATAATGCTGAGACAGGTAGGGAAGAATGGGAAGTATTGCTTACAAATCTTAACCGTTTTGAGTTTCCTATATCACGTATGAAGGAAATGTATCATAAGCGTTGGGATATTGAAACTTCGTTCCGAGAATTGAAATATGCTTTAGGTGGCATCAATTTCCACTCTAAGAAAGACGATTTCATCAAAATGGAACTGTTTGCACACTTTATTATGTTTAATACAGTAAGTCGCTCTATTGCTTGTGTATCAGTGCTACAGACTAATCATAAGTACCCATATGCAATTGATTTCAAGATGGTTTGTTTGATTGTTAGAAAATACTATAGATTACATAATAATGAACCACCAGATATGATGCTTATTGAAATGTTGGCATACACGGTTCCCGTAAGAGCAGGACGTTCTGATAAGCGTAATATGAAACCAAAATCGGCAGTTTGGTTTGTATATCGTGTAGCTTAGAAAGAAATTAAATACGGGTAATTATTAAGACTAGCTGAGAGAATCTAGTCTTAAAAGCATGTTTAGATTTAGCAATAATGCGTATTATAACTGTGATAATATGATGTATTATGTGTAAAAGCCAATGTTAGTTATCTTAACTTAATGGTTTTTGTATAAGAAAAGAGCCGAAACAAATTTCGACTCTTAACTTAATGACATTGGGCGTCTGCCAGGCTTTTCTTTTTATATTAATTATCTTTCATAATAATTACACAAACATATAGATAAGAGGAGGAAAGATAAATGAAATATACAATGAACCAATTAAAGGGAATGGAACGTTGCCAGTTTCGCAGACAGCATAAGCTCTCTTCAATTAAAGAGGTTAATACAAATATTGCCCGCCGTGAAGCAATCCGCAAATGTATCTATGGATATATGAGAAAGGAACTGACATGGCAGCAGGTAGAACAGATCATTAACGATGAAGCATATCCAAAAGAAGATATGCTGGCGGGAAAAACAAGGGAAATTATCTGTGATGACTTAGCTAATAAGTATATCAAAAGATACATTTCCAGTGACAACCGATTACCGCAGCTAGCACCGGAATCCACTATGGATATTTTTGGCATTGAGGTAACGGTTGATCCGGATATGTTTTTTTACGACGGGAAAACGCTTGAAATCGTTAAATTTTTTCTGAAAAAACCGGATATTACCATTTCCGGAAGAAAATTGGACGAATCGGTAGCCGGATGTCTCCCGTTATATGCAATGCTGTATTACGGAAAGCAGCTTCTTGCGTACATCGATCCTAACAGAAAATTCCCCGTCGAAGTTAAGGCATCGTTTTACTTCTTAAAGAAGAAAAACGACAATTTCGATAAAGGCATTTTTGACCTAGATTTTTTCGATGGAGCAGGAAAGAACATCGTTTCTTTAAGTGACGCAGAACAGTTTCCGACAACCCTGGATCAGCATTATTATACGCTGTACAAGGATTTTGAAGCCGGAAGCCAGATTATCTGCAATCCGGATGTCTGCCGCAACTGCAATTTCAGGGCAGTGTGTCGATTTGAGAACGCCCCGAAAGCAATCGAAGAAATAAAGGTAAAAACACCGGCAAATGTCATGAATCTGACTGAGGATCAGAAAAAAGCTATTTGTTTTGAATATGGCGTAGCAAGAATTAATGCCGTAGCCGGAGCCGGAAAAACCATGGTTCTCGGAATGAGAGTTACTGAACTTCTGAAAAAAGGATATAAACCTGAAGAAATCTGTGTTCTGTCCTTTACGAATGCGGCGGCAGAAGAGATGACGACCAGAATCAAGGATTATGTCGAGACGTTGATCCCAAATTCCGGTATCGATCTGGATAAGCTGATTTCCACAACTTTTAACGGTCTTGGAAACGATATTATCTCCAAGTGTTACAACTACCTGGGATTTACGTCGGTTCCGATGCTGATCGAAGAAGGCGAACGGATGCGGATTATCGAGGAGCTGGTTTCGAGTATGGAAGTTCCGGGATTAAATTACCGGAACCTGAAAGCAAACGAAGCTTATCTGAAGGGCGGACTTGTAATTACCAAGAAGATTTTCGATATTTTCAAATCCAACCGGATTGTCTCCATTACCGATGAAACGCTGGAATTTGTTCTGAAGAAGCTGGACGTGGATAAGAAAAACATTACCAGAGAAACCCTCGAAAAGCTGATGTCGTTGTATCAGGAATACAACAAGAGGCTGATCGAAGAGAATTATCTGGAATATGCCGATCAGGAGTGGATGGTGATTGACCTTTATCGCATGATTCCGGAATATTTCCGCAACACAGGCATTAAGCATGTGATCGTGGATGAATTCCAGGATTCCAACCTGCGGCAGTTAAGCATTATTAAATGCCTGTGCCAAAGCAGCGTTATGACCAGTCTTATGGTGGTAGGTGACGATGCGCAGGCGATTTATGGATTCAGAGACACTTCCCCGAAGAACATCATTCATTTTTTTGACCTGATGTGCTGCCAGGGGCAGGATTTCAATTTGCTTGCCAACTTCCGTTCGGTTCCCGGTGTGATCAACTTCGCAAATAAGATCCTTAGAAACAATAAGGAGAAGATGGAGAAGAATCTGGTTGCTACGCGACCGGACAATGGAATGGTTCCGGTAGTACAGGGATATTTTGATTCCAAAAAGGAATATGCAGATATTGCAAAAGCAATCGAACAGGATATCGCTTCTGGTAAGGATCCGAAGGATATTGCGTTTATTGCAATGTCCAAGTACGAGCTGTTAAAGATGCAAGATCTGCTGAAGGAGAAGAAAATTCCTTGTATTCTTCTTGTCCCGGAGACTACTTCTGAAAACAGCAGAGTACAAGCCTGTGTGTCTCTGATGAATTACCTGACACATCCGGAAGAAAAAGCTGATGTTGATATTGTTACTTATCTGAATGCTTTATGCCATGGAAAGTTCTTTGAACTTCCGGAAGCGCAGCAGAATGAATATTTAAAACAGTATCACGAATACGTTGAAAAATTCGCAGAATTTACCGACGAAAATAAGAAGGAAGCATTCCGGCAGATGGCGGAGTTGTTGAGAAACGAGCCGGATGAAGTCTACGACCATTTCCTTGAAGTCGTGGATCACAATAAGACCTGGGGAAAGATCTGCCACTACTTTTATAATTTCAAAGTATATGGCAGTGAGGATAGTTTCTCCAAGAAACTTCCTTATCCAGGAGTAGCACTTACCACGGCGCATTCGTCAAAAGGTTTGGAATGGGATATTGTTTATAATTCCATTACCAAATATGACAATAAGCTGATCCGGTACGACAGCAGAATCGATGAACTGGAGGAAAGACGCAGACTCTTGTTTGTGTCCGCAACCAGAGCTAGAGAGAAGCTCATCATTACCGGTCTGTATTACTCATTCGGCACGGTTAAGGATAAGAATTTCAATATCTTTCTGAAAGAGTGCTACGAGAATGTCGGAAAGGACATCGAAGAAGAGTTCGATAGACTTACAAAATAAAGAGGAAGGCGGGCTTGCTCGTCTTTTTCTTATGACTTTCTTTCATATTAATGGCATAAGACAAAAAGAAAGAGAGGAGAAATATATTATGTCTAATATATGGAATTATTTTGGTATGGGCGGAAAGCATTACTGGTGCAATAAAGCCAATACCATGCGATTTTATAATGCCATCATGCAGGGAAGAAAATTTCTGATCTTCGACCTGGAGACGACTGGGCTTAAGAAGAATGCAGATGTGATCGTTGAATTTTCTGCCGTTGTTATGGAAAAAGTGGGGCAGTTCTATCAGAAAACAGATGAGATAGAGCAGTATATCAAACCGCCGTTTACAATGACAGATGAAGTAATCGCGATCCATGGTATCACGAATGAGTTTCTGGAGGATAAACCGGAAGAAAGAGACGCATGGCCTGTTGTAAAAGGATTTTTCGAAAAACACAAGGATGCGGTGATCAGCGGGTACAATGTCGGATTCGATATTAAATTCATGACCGCTTATGCAGGCAGAATGAAAGAGTCTTTTGAACCGGAAGAGATAGTGGATATTTTCGGTATCGTTAAGGAAAATATCTTCGCAGATGAACATGACGGCTGCAGAAAGCTGAGTCATATCCTTGGTATTCTGTATCCCGGAAAAACATACCAGTTCCATAATGCTTCAGATGATATTCTGGCTACCTGGGACGTTGGTGTCGGTGTGCTGAAAAAATTCCTTGAATCAAAGCCGGTTCTGGAAGAATCCAAACATAAAGCACAGATTTCATCATATCAGTACTGGAAAGCTGGAAAGACGCAGCGTATTTACGTGACCTTGCGATTCTTTGAAAATTTCTTCGAAGTTTACTACGATATCTATTCTTCCTGCTGGGTATGCGAAGATGACAAGAACAATGAATTCAATATCTTCGAATGGGTGGATATGGATGATGTCGAAAATAAGCTTACGAAAATTGCCGAATCCAAGGGTAAAGACAAATTCCGTCTGCTCCGGGACAAAGACAACTGGAGAAGCTGGAAAAATATTGCATAAAGGAGAAAAATTTATGTCGCGAGATAAAAAGATCGAATTGCCTTGTAAAATCGGAGACACGGTCTATGTTTTTTTATTTGACAAAATCATTAAATGTGAAGTAAACACAATCGTAATAGACGAAAATAATGATGTTTATGTTAAGTTTGGCAAATGTGATAACGGAGTGTGCCCTGCAAAAATATATTCTTGGGAATTTGGTAGAATGGCGTTTCTTTCTGAGGAAGAGGCAAAAGAAAAACAAAAAAGCAAAAAGTGATCATAACATTTCTTCGATAAAACTACGGAAATTTCGTTGGAGCAGCTTCAAAGAGTAAGGGAGATTTTGGGATGAAAATCGAGGCAGTCGTAGACAAAATGATGTATGGAACGATCAAAGTTGATATTCCGGATGAACAGCTCCGGGATATATCAAAAAGAGAAGAGAGGGCGATTGTTTGGGATGCGGTACAGGCAGCCATTAGGAATGGGACTCCCGTCAAATGGGACAACATTACCGGCTTTGTTGCATACCACGGCGATTATCGGACAATAGGAGAGGAAGAAAATGGAAAGAATACAGGAAAATGAGCAGTGGAAGCTGGATGGTGACTGCCGCAAATGTCGAAGAGTTAAGTATTGCAGTAAGCCTTGCACTCGCTGCAAACACGCCGATCAAGCCGAAATAGCGGGTTATGTAGCCGAAGCACTTAATGACATAACCGGTGGCTCTTACGGAAAAATAATGGAGAACCGCATGTATTAGACATGCGGTTTTTTCTGTGCAGAAAAATGTGCTTTTTGCCAAATCTTTCATATTAATGGTACGGGTATACCGGAACGCAGAATCAAATTCCATATAGAATCTGATACTGTGTTCCACAATGCTATCTTTCATATTAATAGTACCAGAAAAAATGGGAGAGTGTTTATGGCAAAGTTAAGTCTGACGAAAAGCGATATGGAATACATCAATGATTTTTACGGCAAAGACGCTGCTGGCTTTTTGAAGCTTTGGGGCGGAAGTAATAAGTCAGGCATCTTTCCTTATGGAAAGACTTTTTGTGATGAACATATCTCGGAAATCTTCAGAATGGACAAGTTGCCAACGAGCAACCTGTACATGTCTGTCTCTACTTTCTATGGCAAAAAGAAAGCTACTGTCGATAACATTCGTTCCGTTCAGTGTATTCCTATTGATATCGATTTCCAGTTTATGGACAAATACGGCAAATTGCTGGATCCCTTAAAAGTATGGCAGATGTTTCAGAAAGATCTTATCGAAAAACAGGTATTTTTCCCCATGCCTACATACATCGAATATGGACGCAGAATGCGCTTCGTTTATCTGTTGAACGACGGTGGCGTTGTTCTGCCTAGATTTGATAAAAAGAGGCGGAAAAATGTCCTGACGCTGTTACGCCGCATTCAGGAAGAACTCATCGCCACGATTAATGCGTTGAATCCGCTGTATCACGCCGAATATAACCCCTATACGTCTTTTGTCCGTGTTCCTACAAGCTTCAACACGATCTGGGGAAAAAGTTTCAATCCCGGCGAGCCTTTTAGCACACCGTCTTTTCATGTAGACGAGCAGTACTTCGTGCAGGTAAAGAGGGTTTCCAACGGTAAGCGCTATGATTTTCATGAACTCGCAGATGGAATTTTGCCGAAACTTCCTGATTGGTACAAAGCGGAAAAGAAAAAGAAGAAAAAAGGCCCCGGGATACATATCTGTGGGATCAATTCCAGAAGTGTAAATGAGATGCTGCGCGGAAGATGTCATTTTCTTGAGATCTTGCAGGACCATGGTTACGATATCGGATTCCGTGAGGTCATGTGTTTTCTTTACTGGAATTTTTCCATGCAGGCAGGAATGACAGAAGACGAGGCAAAACTGGCTACCTTAAATTTTAATAGCGGATTTGAGCATCCGATGCGTGAAAAAGAAGTGATCAGTTTAAGCCGCCCCCGAAAACTTTACTATTACCGCATGGATACGGTTTTGAAAAAACTGTGCGTTCCGGCGGAACTTGCTTCCTGCTGCGGTTACGACTGCACGAACAAAAAGGAATATCAGAAAAATTATATGCGCGAATATCGTAAATACAAAAAAAGCAAAAACGCCCGCAAGGAATCGCAGAAACAGAAGATGATCCGCAGGCTTATTTCGTCTGCAAAAAAGCTTCGTGAAAAAGGCATGGCTCTTTTAGATATTGCTTCCAGACTGGGTGTTTCTTTGAGTACCGCAAAAAGATACGTGTATAGTCCGACCTAAAATTAATATTCCGTAGAATAATTCTGCAAAAATGCCTGGGAAACCGGGCTTTTTGTCGTGCCTGGAATTATTTTCGATGGGGAAATACGGATATTTTTTTCGAAAACGGCGGATTGCGTCTCCGGTGGAATCAATTTTTGAGCCACCAGCGGCTCAAAAATCCCGTTAGGTTATATGTAAAAGATATCTAAGGACTGGACGGCGTAAGCCAGGACAGGACTTTGATATCACTTCTCTCTGGAGGCAATGAACACATCCTTCATTTCCTACATTCAACTTTAGAGGTGTGTTTTCCTTCATATTAAAGACGTAAACAGAGTGATAGAAGGAGGATAAAAGAATGTATTTATTGTTGGATAAATATGCAGCTTGCGGTACGGATCTTGATTCTTTCCGTAAAGAAGCAATATTCGTTGATGAGAATACATGTATCGCAGAAGTTGACCCTTTAGAGACACGTATTCTCGATTATTACAAGATCAGTCCTACGAGAGCCGTTTTTCATGTAATCAATGATGGAGATATCCGTTATACGGAAGACGGAAGATATGTTGTTACCAATATGGAAGCACTTCGTATCGATACCTTAAATTCGGATCAGTTGTCGTTGATTCAGGAAATGAGAGCGAAGTCAAAGACACTTATCGAATTCACCACAGCATCCACGAAACGTTTCTTTGTAGGCGAGACCCTGTATAAGACGCTCTCAGCGCGTTTGAATGGTATAGGTGGTAGATTCCTTAAGCAGGCTAATTCCATTCGAAATTACGCGCTTGTAGGCGCATTACAGGACAGTGATTCGGCGATGCATATCCTGTATCGTACCGATGGACGTTTAAATAAGGCGGTTGCTGTATTTTCAAAAAAAGTACGTTTCTGTAAAAGAACGGCTATCGCAGATGTAATCGAGAAGCTGTTCCCGAAAGGAGAAATCAGATGGAGCATTACGCAGGAATGTACAGAAGTGTACGTAGAGATGCCTGAGCTTGTCTGCGGAGAATTCTATAAAGGATATCTGTTTAAGATTTCCGATACCGGCTATTATGCCGATACACTTTATACTACGCTTCGTAAGTACGACTGCCAGCCGGATGACTATTATACGTTAGGAGAAATTCCTCTTGCGTATGGCGAGGACGGCGTGATTGGAGCTGATGGCGTAATCGATGAAAATGCACTCAAGAAACATATTCTTGTTTCCGAAGCGCATAATCAGGATCTCGTCGCAGGACAAAGACGCTACTTCGAGGAATGTAGACTTTCCCCGATGGAATTGTCCTTAAAACTCGGTTTAAGTTCCATTATCGGGATTAAAAATCGGAAAGTTATTTTAGAAGATATTTCCAACAAAGGAATCTCCGAACCTACTGATTTCTATGATTATCTCGTAAGTCTTCCGAGAATGATTGTATTATCAGATTACCAGAAAGAGGCTTATCGCAATTTCTTAAATAACCTCTCGAAGGTGGCGGGATGAGGATCGTAGTAACACCGTCATGTCCCGTGTGCGGCAGTAAAAAGACCGGATATTTTGTCGCAGGCAATGATCCGGAACTGAAGGAAAAATACTTTCTGAAGGGGGAACGGATTCGCTTAAGATCCGTCCCCAACGGAAAGAACTGTTTCTGCGCCGACTGCGGCATGGAGTGGAGAGATCAGCTTTTTAAAAAACGCATTTCCGAAGAAGACTTTGAAACTTACCTCCTGGAACACGGCTTCAAAGCACAAAGAAAGCAATATAAGGAAAAGCGCAAATACAAGGAAGAGCTGACTGAGGAACAGAAAAAACGGAAAAAAGAGAAAAGAAAAAATATTTTTCAATTCATTTTACTGATATGCACAGGCATTGATGTAAAACGACGGAAAAAGAAGAAAGACTCCGAGTAGCAATACCCGGAGTTTTTCATGTACAATTTCTTTCATATTAATGTTAACAAGCAAAATTTTTGTGACATTTCACAGGAGGGTTAAAATATGGACGAAAAAGAATTTGAAGAAAAGCAGGAACAGCAGGGAAAAACAGATTCTGTTCAGGAAGAACAGGCAGTCGAATCTGCGCAGGAAGAGCCGGTTTCCGCAGAGGATACTACAAAAGATCATGAGCCTGAAGAAGAGAAGACTGAAGATAGCATGACAGATGAAGAGAAAGAGGCTCTTGAGAAGGCTAAAGCAGCGGATCATGCAAAGGAACAGAGAGAAAAGGAAATAGTAACCCAGGAAGTAGTTGACAACGTCAATAAAAAATCTCTTCTAAAAAGAATCGGCCTCGGTATCGTTAATGCTGTAAAAAAGGTGGCTTACGTTGCGTTAACTCCGGTAAGATGGGTAGGCGACAGGGTAATTGAACTTACGATGCCTAAGGAAAGCCGTGCGAAGATGTATAACGAAGCAATTCAGAACGCCTACGATGAGCAGAAAAAGAAACAGGAAGCCGCAACCAGAGAAAACGGACACACAATAGCTAAGAAAATGGAAATACTGAACAATGAGAAGCTGACTGATCATGAAAAGATTTTGGAACTTTCAAAACTGTGTTACGATACAAAAAGGACTATTTATGTTAAGACACAGGAAGGTGCTTTCAAGTTTGAAAGAAGCGGCGACAGCGTTTTAATCTCTCATGCGAATCCTATGAAAAGAACTCTTGAAAGTCAGGCAACCTATACATTTCGTGCTATCGGTGGTGTTGTTTTTAATAAGCTTGGCGGAATCAAAGACAAGGAAGTGGATATTCGTGATGCTGTAGAGCAGATCAGAATGGACAATGGCTTTGATAAGCATACCAGAGAGCTTGAAAAGAATGTTATCCTTGAATCCGATATTATTACTGATGTTGAAAAATCTGCTCATCAAAAAGATCTCGCAGATAAAGAACAGGTCGATAAGAATATTCTGGAAGGTAATCAGGAAGAAGTAAGAGAAGCTGTTCTTAGCACCATAGCTGTTAATGATAAAGAGAATGACCGCGAGGAGGAGAATAAAGAAGCCCCTAAAACAATCGTTGTTGGAGCCGGAACTGAATATGAAAAAGAATATGAAGTTCAACTCATCAATCCGGAAGGTCAGAAGCCCTATCTGGCTGTGGATATCGATGGAACGATCATTGATGTGAGAGACATTGACCATCTCGATTATATTCTGAAAAACGATGAACCTGAAGAAATCGGACAGATTCTCCAGACAGTCAAGAATGGAACAGTTCAGGAAAAAGAGAATGTAATGCAGTTTGCTGATTTTGGACATTACACCTTCAGCCATGATGAAGATTTTAAGGTAAGAGAAGTTGTCGCCAGACATGCTATCGACGGAAAAGTTTCTCAGGTCCTCAAAGATCTGATTCAAGATCCCGAACCTAGCGTGAGAAACGTTGTGGAAGAAGTCGCTCCTTATTTGATTCATAATCAACAGGAAGTTTTGAGAGCTCCGGAAAACGATCAGGAACTGATAGATTCCTTGAACGAGCTGTCTCCTGAGGTTCCCCCTGTTGTTCCCGATATATCTGGTTCCGAAATGATTGTCTCTGCGCAGGAAAATTTTACTCCCGATGAACCGATTCCTGTACCTGATGAAGAAATTTCCCCGGAAGTACCGGACACAACTGTAATTCCTGCAATGGAGAATGATGAGGTGGATAAAATAGAAGAGCCAATCAATGAAACAGCACTGGAAAACATTGATGTAGAACACGTAGAAGTTCCCCAAAGCGTTTCTTCCAAGGTATATACCAAAGACGGTATGGTTGAACAGGTGGAGGAAACAGAAACGGTTTACCGCGATGTTGAGCCTCCTATTAAATCCCCGTTCATAGAAAAGATAGAAAAAATGACCGGAGCGGCCCGGGGAGAAGAAACTACAAGAAAAGAAACAATTGTCAAAGAAGAAGTAAGGTAACAAAAAGCGGAGCTAAATGCTCCGCTTTCCCTATTCTAATGCTTTTTTATTTTTAACTTTGATTCGGATCACGTCATCTACATGATAAATTACTTCGATGTCGATGGTTTTTACCTTAAATTTCATATTCTTTAGACAGATCTTCTGACCGGACAACATTTGTGCTTCTGCTTCTGCAGACAGAATCTCCAGGATTTTCTCAAAATCTTCTGTGCTAACATGATTCCTGCAGGCTGTTTCACCGGGCTGTCTTGCATCCGGATAATACTTGGGACAAGAATAAAATAAAGATCTGTGCCCCTGTTTTAATCCCATGACGGGATAATCTTTTTCATGATTTCCGCAGACGACTTCAATCTGCTTCCATAGATTCTTAACCATATAAATCCTCCTTAGAGTTTCCTTTCTATTAATATGAAAGATTTATAAATAATATGGAATTTCTGCACAAAAATGTCGTGCCAGTTTTCTGTCATATTAATGATGATTTAAAAAAGATAGAAGGAGGCAAAAATGAACTGGAAAAAAGCAACACGGGGAAATAGTGTTTAAGAATTTGTGTTTGAAAAGACAGGAAAGTCTATCGCACAGATTATTCACATGGTTCCCGAATATAGAATTTACCGCTTGAATGAAGTAAAAAATGCTTTGTTCGAAGCAAAATTGAGAAATATGCTCGTGACACTTGTTTCTGATTTCGATGACGATGGAATTCAGTCAACACTCATCATGACTTATATTTTTGCGGCAATGGGATTAAAATATCAGCTGATCATTCCCAAAAGATTTTCGGAAGGATATGGCTTATCTATGAAGATCATTGAGCGAGTGCCGAATGGAGGTTTACTGGTTACGATTGATAACGGAATCAAAGCAATAGAGCCAATCGCAGAAGCAAAGCGAAAAGGCATGAAGGTAATCATTATGGATCATCATGAAGCAGGGGCAAAGCTACCGGCAGCGGATATTATCGTTGATCCGAAGGCTGTCGGTGAAGCAGATTATACAGAATACTGTGGAGCAGGTATCGCTTATAAACTGGCAGAAGAAATTTTTGGGAAAGATCATCCAATTATGAAGAAACTCAGCTGTTTTGCCGCAATAGGAACCATTGGTGACAGTGTAGAGATATCAGAAGATAACCGGAAAATTGTCATTGACGGTTTGGAAAACATGAAGTACGGAAAAGGAAGCGAAGGACTCAAAATGCTTCTGGAAGCACAGAAGTTTTCCGAAGGCAGTACCGCGACAGACGTAGCTTTCAATATTGTTCCTGTACTTAACGCTTGTGGACGGCTTAAAGACGATGGCGCGAAGATGGGAGTCGTCGCTCTCATTGACGGAGGACGGGAAAAGAGAGAAAAAGTTAATGAACTTCTCGAATTAAACGATCTTCGTAAAAAGCTTGTGGAAGAAGCAGTATCAAGACTTGACCTGTATGCAATGGCTGTTTCGAAAGATAGATCTATTTTTGTAGTAGATAATCAGATTCCGCTCGGAATCGTCGGCATTGTCGCAGGAAAGATATCTGAATACACGGGAAAACCGGCTTTTGTACTCGCAAAAGATGAGACAACTGGATTTTACAAAGGAAGTGCAAGAAGCAAGAGTAATGATTACAGTCTCGCAGGATTAATGGAAGCGCACGCTGAATTGTTTGTTGGATTCGGTGGACATTTAAAAGCAGCCGGTCTCACCATGAAAGAGAAAAATATCATGGTTTTTAAAAATGCGATTGAGAAGGAACTGCCGGACGTTATATTCGATGACGCAATTCCTTATGATATCGAAATTTTGGAAGCAGATTTCCCCATGGTAGCAGCACAGATCCTTTCCCTGGAGCCTTTTGGAGAAGGAAATCCCGCGCCGGTGATCCGTTTACAGATGACCGTGGATAATTATTCTATCATCGGTAAAAACAAAGATACATTGAAGTTCACCGGATTCGGTTATGAAGCAATCATGTTTCATGCTAAAGAACAAATTTCTATGCTTCCGAAGCACGTATCCGTCATTGATCTGATCGGAAAAGTAGGGGTAAATGTGTTTAGGGGTAATATAACAACGCAAATCAATATCACGGATTTTGTGGTTCTCAGATAGCTGAAACTTTTAACATACTTTTCTGTCATAATAATGACGTAAATAAAATTGATAATTGGAGGACAGCTAGTTCTCAGAAAGAAGAGGAAATAAAATGAACAATATTTTTATCAGTAACGCACGTATCACAAATGACCTGGAAACAAGATATAGCAATAATGGAACCGCTATTATCAACTTCTCTGTTGCGGATAATCATCGTAATGGCGACAAAGAAGAAGCTATTTTCTGGCGCTGCGCCGTTTACGGTAAGCAGGCAGAATTCCTGGCAAAGTATGGCATGAAGGGCGGAAGAGTCAATGTGATCGGCGAAGTCCAGCCCAATAATTACACAAATAAGGATGGGCAGCAGGTATCTGCGATTCAGGTTCGTGTAACGAATATCGAAATCGTAGATTGGAAGCCCGCAGAGCAGCAGGTCCCTCAGCAGGGTGCAATGCCTCAGATGGGGCAGCCCCAGATGCAGCAGGCTCAGGGCGGAATGCCTCAGATGCAGCCCATGGGACAGAATCAGGTGTCTCAGGGAATGTCCCAGATGGGACAGCAGGGACAGCAGCCCATGGGACAGGGATTTACAAATGCTCCCAAGGGAATGCCTAATCTTGGAGCTAACAACGGCTTCATGAACATTCCCGACAACCTGCCGTTCAATTAGGAGGTAAGTTAATCGAAAAGTTTGAGAAAGAGGGATGATTTTTATCCCTCTTTTTTACTAAAAATTAGGAGGACATCATGAGTACTGCAGAAAATGTAAACTTGAAGCAGCAAATGGCTATTCAGTCTGCGAATGTATATAAGGGTAAAGTTTGTTGTTATGCAAGCGTTACTAAAAAAGGATTCAGGGAAGGAGACCCAGCACTTGCAATGTCGGAGACATCAAATGTATGTATTAATATTTTTGATACGGCATCTGCAAAGGGAGTCAAATTCTATTTTGGAGGAACTCTTCCAAATTTTATTTTCGAAAAAACAAAACTGTGTATGGCTCTAGGATTAACTGCACAAAAGCCCGAAGGAGCAGAAGAGAAAAAATCTGCGGCTTATACGGTGAAAATCAAATTTGGTCCATTCAAGGACCGGACACCGGCAGAAGTATTGTTGGAGAGTCCTAATAACTACAACCAGCTTTGTGATACTTACAATAAGTTGGTGGCTGCAAATGATCCAAAGTTTGCAAGGCAGAACAGTGTTGTTGCAAGCGCTATTGTTGAAGCCGGCAATTTATTTATGAATGGGCAGCTCGATAAAACTTCCGTAAACACTTATCAGAAAATTATCATTTGGGACGGCATGAGAACCCCGAATGTCAACAAGGTAAATCAGAAGGGTTTAACGGAAGCGAGAACAGCTAAGATTACTTTCGACACAGATCCCGGTAATAAGGAACCTTACTGTATCGAAATTATGAATTGTATGGCTCCGCCCGTTCAGGGAGCGCAGATCGGCGCGAGATTATCCCAGTGCGAGGATAAGATCACACTGATGATGAATTTCTCCGAAGAAGCCTGGTACGGTTTCTGGAAGGATACCATTGAAGCGAAAACTTCATTTGGCAGACTCATGGAGAATGAGCGTCTCGACTATTCTGATAAGAATATGTGGAAGCCGCAGCAGAATCAGCCGATCACCTATACACAACCGAATAATGTTGTACAGATGCAGCAGGGACAGAACTATAGCCAGTATTCTGGTTCACCTTATATGGGCTATGTTCAGGGATAAAAATAATTATGAAAAGATCGCTAATTATAGCGGTCTTTTTTGTTGCAAAAATTCTGTGCAGAAATTTGTCAAAATAATAATCTTACGATATAATGTCAATAACAAATAAATAAACGCGCAATGGAGGGCGGAAATGAGAACATTATTTAGAGCAAAAAGAAAAATTAAATGGATTATGGCAATGCTTGTAATCGGAATGTTATCCGGTAAGGCAGAGGCCGCTGAATTAAATACTACGGAAGTTGTAGAAGCAGGAGATGAATCCGGATACGAATTCCCTGGTCTTTCTATCAGAATCGGAGAGATGAAAGATGGGCTGTTTGTAAGAGATTACTATGAAGAAGCAGGCATTATTTTTAAAGAATTAGCTGGGGAAGAGAGAAAAACAGCTTTTGGTATTAGAGATGAAGTCAGAAAACTGAGTTCATTAACACCAGAAATGGAATCTGCTGGCTATATTATAGATACTAACACAGGCCTAGCATTATCTCCAGTAGATTATGAAAATATGTATGGTGGCGATGCCGGCGAAAATGCAAAAACACCTGCTCCTGTCGATGAAAATACGCGCTTTGGCTTCGTTACATTTGCAGCTGCCGTCGAAGATGTTATTCACGAGCCTTGCTTTGTGGGTATTAAAGATGAAAATGGTGGTTATCAGGAAATTGATCTTTATGAGGCAAATGGATTCACAACTCTACAGCAGCTTCCTGTGGGAACATATACCATTACCGAAGGCGGTATCACAGCAGACTTTACCGGCAAATATCCTTTAAAATACAAGGAAAATACGTTTGAAATTACAGAAAACTGTTCCATTATCGTTCCGTTAGCTATTGGTGATGTAGACATCCCCGGACAGGAGATTGAAGAAACGCAGGAACCTACACAGACACCGGAAGCAACACCGGAACCTGTGGAAAAAGTGATCGAGAAGAGCAATAGTGGAGTAGTTGCAGGGATTATATCTGCAGGCTGCCTGGTTGTTTTAGGAATCATTGCATATGTTGTTTATAAAAAGAAAACTAAGTAGTTATTATACCGAGAGAGGGAATTGATATGAAAATTGATGATATAGCAAATCTGGTGGGACAAGAAATTATAAGTGAATCCAAAAATGGATGCGTTGATGTGAAATACAAGCATAGTTGTTGCTCTACATATATGAGAAAAAATGAATATTATCTTCAATTAATTACCGGATGTGACAATTATGGAAAATGGTTTGACATGAAGTATTTTACTTCAATCTGGCTATTCTTTGGGTCTAAGGGATTGATTTTTTGGGCAACTCCACTGGTGGGTTTTATCACAAAATTTTATATTCAAGATAAAACAATTAAAGCTATTGTTTGTGCAATTCTTGCTCTCATTTGGATATTTTTTGTATCAGAACCTATATATGATCGCATTGGATCTGCGTTGAATAAAATTCAAATGCCGACAATTATGTATTTATCAATTCTGTTTTTTACACAAGCTTCCGTTATTATGAGCATGAAGGCCGGAGAGATCACAACCATTCGCCATATATGCCAAACAGTATGCAAATTTTCTACTGGATTATTTTTTGTCGGATTAGCGCAAGCTATCATTTGGACAATTGGCTCAATTGTTCTCGATATAGTTAATAGTTTTTGGAGCAAAAAAGTAAGCGCTCATTATACGCATAAGAAAAAATAGGTAACAACATGAAGTTAGATAAGCGATGCTTTATTGATCGTTATGATGAAGGCAATCTCATATATTATGAAAAGATTTAGATGGTAAACCCCGGTAAGGTTGAGTTTATTTACAACTGGGAATACGATTTACAGAGGATTACCGGTTGTGGGTGCGGAGGTCATTTCCTGAATCCAATTTTCTTTGGATCCAATTTGCATTTTAAGGGAATCGCTATCGTGTATGTTTTAGCCATGTTTGTTACATGGATATTGTATATGTACCGGATCATCGACGTTCCTTTTCATAAAACGATGCTTACTTTTTCTTTATGCTTGATTGTAGCATATCCGGTAAACTGGCTGGCCGTAATATTGCCTACGTGGACTTCCGTAGGACTTTGGATGTATTACATCAAGTCGTGCATGGATAGTTATTTTCCGGTAGCAGAAAGATTTCCTCATTACGAAAATATTGCAAAATTCTTTGTGTATATCGGTTTTACTTTATTTGCTGTAAATTGCATTGGCAAGTGGATCAGCAATCTTATCCGAAGCAAAGAAAAGAAAAACGGCAAAGATTATTCTTATTATGAATATAACAAAAGAATAAAAAGAGCGACAGAGGAAACTGGGTAATTCGAATCATCTAATAAACAAGAAGAACCTTACAAACCATGGGAAGATAAGGATTTTTTCACAAGGATTGTAATTCAGGATGCTATTGAAAATGAATAAATTATGAGATGCTGCGAAGAAGAGGAAATATATGAAGATTGGAGAGACAATCCAAAGAATTTTCCAGAAGACCAGACGTTATTTAATCTTAACGATAAAATCATGGTCCAAATCTATAATTATGTTGGTGCTGAATGTCCTGAAAAAGCAACAGAAAAACAGAAGAAACGGGCAAATTTCATCAGAAGAACCTGGGATGCAAGAGGTAAAACAGAATTTTATTTCAATAATATAAGAAACGAGGCTCACGAAAGATTAATTCGTTACGCAAAAGAAGAGGGTTTTCAAAAATATGGCAACGATGTAGAAAAAATTATAGACGAATTTAAAAGAAAATTATTTATAGAATCGGTACGTGATTCTACATTGCAGGAGTTGAAATATAAAAATCCAGATATTTCACAAAAAGAAATTGATGATTTTTTGAATAGTTATGAAAAAGTTATTAAAACATCTAAGTTTGAAGAATTGTATTTGAAACACGGCAAACCTATTCACATGGAATTATAAAAAAGTCCCCAACTTGGGGACTTTTTATTATGCGGTTTTCAGAAGAGAGTAGAACTCAAGGTATTCGTACCACTGTCTTCTTTTTTGCTGATCAATACTTAGTTTTAATTGATCAAGGGTGATATTGAAGGGAACGCTCGTCTCGATCTGTGCGATTTTTTGGAAGAATCTGGCATTTTTCTCAAAATCCGGATCCAGTAATTTAGCCAGAGGCAGGCGCGTACCGGTCTGTGTCGTAAAATCATCTTTCAGTTCTTTCAGTTTATCCTTATCCGTAAGTGCGCCGCTGTTGATCACTTCGATAATCTTATCTATGGAACCGAAATATTTCAAAAGAGCGATAGCACCTTTTTCACCAATTCCTGCAATGCCGGGGTAATTATCCGAAGTATCTCCGCTGATTGCCTTCAGATCAACAACCTGATTGGAATTGACGCCCATAAAATAAGGAACCGACTTCATGTTTACCGGAAAGATCTTATCAGGAAGTCCGTACTGAGATAAAGAAATCTGTTGTTCTCCCTGCATCATGTCATCAAACAGTTCCTCTGCTTGATTCGGCTTTTTACAGGAAAACCACAACTGGGTACTGGGAGAAACTAACTGTGTCATATCCTTATCACCACTTAAAATGACTACCGGAATCTGATTTTCGAACTTTTTAGCAAGAGATCCGATGCAGTCATCCGCCTCGTATCCATTCATACAAATGACAGGATAGCCGAGTTCTGCGAGCATTCTAGGGAAAATTTCGCGCTGGCTGATAAAGCTTTCGTCTGGTTTTTCTCTGTTGCCTTTATATTCCGGATACATCCGTTTCCTAAAGGTATCGGAACTGATATCCCAGGCGACAGCGACATATTTGAAATGCTGTTCTTCGATGATTTTTTCGATTCTTTTCATAGTAGTGAAGAGAGCATTTGTGATGATTCCTTCTTTATTTCGCAGCATTTCGTGATACCACAAGTGCCATTTGCTCCTGTCTTTTTCTCTTTTCATCTGTTCAGGAAGAGTGCCGTAATAGGATTCATTAAGCACTGAGCTTCCATCAATAATCAATAATCTCTGAAACATTTTATTTGCCTCCTGTTTTTCTCGTTTTCATTAATATGAGAGAAAATTTATAGATAAAGATTCTTTCATATTAATAGAGAAAACAATTGACAAATGGAGGATTTGAAAATGAACAAAGAAGAAATAATTACAAAAATGCAGCAGCTTATCGAAAAGATGAAAGAGGCTGCATACGCATATTATAACGGGCAGGAGATTATGTCTGATTTTGAATATGACGCCCTGTTCGATGAATTGAAGAAGTTGGAAAAAGAGACCGGGACCACATTGCCGGAAAGCCCCACTTCTTTTAAAGTAGGTGCTGCCCCCGTTGATGGAGCAGCAAAAGTAACCCACAAATATCCGGCGCTGTCTTTGGCAAAGACCAAAAGTGTGGATGATCTGAAGAGTTTTCTCGGGGAACAAAAAGGCTATCTGTCCTGGAAACTCGACGGGTTGACGCTGGTTGCCACCTATATTGACGGAAAATTAAAGAATCTGGTTACGAGAGGAAACGGACTTGTGGGCGAGGATATCACAAGAAACGCTCCGTATATTCGTGGCGTGGCTTTGAATATCCCTTACAAAGAAGAGGTTGTGATCAGAGGAGAGGCTTTATGTAGTTATCCGGCATTCGACAAAATTAACGCAAGAATCGAAAATGAAGAGGATAAATACAAAAACCCCCGCGGAGTTGCTTCCGGAAGCGTAAGATTACTGGATGCCAAAGAATTGGAGGAACGCGATATTCATTTTATTCCATTCGAGCTGGTATCTCCCAAAGCAAATTCCGTCAAAGAAGAAAAAGAATTGATCGAAAACTGCGGAATGCAGTTTGTAGAAAGCCATTGTGTCGATGCAAATAACATCGATATGCTGGTTAAATTCTTTGCTGAATATGTGGAAAGAAAAGGTTATCCTTATCCTACTGACGGACTGGTTCTTACCTACGAAGATCTCGAGTATGGCCGGAGCCTGGGACTCACTGGACATCATCCCAGACATTCCATTGCTTTTAAATGGAAGGATGAAGAGTTTGAGACAACGCTCAGAGAGATTTTCTGGTCCGCTTCCAAAACAGGATTACTGAATCCGGTAGCCGTGTTTGATCCGGTAGAAATTGATGGTACAACTGTTAAGAGGGCTTCCGTCCATAATTTAAGCTACATTGAACATCTGAAGCTGGAACCGGGAGATAAAATCACCGTATATAAGGCAAATATGATCATTCCCCAGATCGCAAGAAATTTGTCTGCAGAAAAGAAAATGCTTTATACGGCGAAGGCACCAGCAGTATGTCCTGTTTGTGGAGGAAAAACGAAAATCGTCATTAATAACAACACCGGGTCCAACGAAGTAATCAAAACCGTTTATTGCGAAAATGAGATGTGCCCTTCTAAGCAGATTGGCCAGTGGACACATTTCGTGAGCAGAGATGCTCTTAACATCATGGGATTAGGCGAAAGCCAGATCATTGATCTGATCGACGAAGGAATTCTCACTACATTTTCTGATCTTTTCACAAATATCGTCCCGAATAAGGATAAGATCGTAGATTTGGAAGGCTGGGGAGAAAAATCCTATAACCTGATTGTAGACAGCATTGTAAAAGCAAGAAAGACGACTCTTGCGAACTTCATCAATGCGCTGAGTATTCCGTGGGTTGGAAAGTCCACAGCAAAATTGATTGCTTCGTACTACGAACAGGATCCGGAAAGATTTTTGTTTGACAGCGATTTCGGAGGATTAAAGGATATCGATGGAATCGGCGAGACGGTAATCGAATCACTGAGAGACTGGGAAAACGGTAATTTACCGTTAATATGCAGCGGAAAGGATATTGAATATCTCGCTTCGTTCTTTGAATTCGAAAAATCCAAAACCGGAGATAGACTGAAGGGTATGACTTTTGTCATTACAGGGTCTTTGCAGCATTACGAAAACCGCGAAGCTATGGTTGCCGTTATTGAATCTCTCGGTGGCAAGGTTTCCGGATCAGTGTCATCCAAAACGACTGCGCTTATTAATAACGACGTCAACAGTACATCGGGAAAGAATAAGAAAGCAAAAGAATTGTCGATTCCTATTATTTCCGAGGAAGATTTTGTTCGGGAATATATAGAATAGAATTATAGGGAGGAAATTGTATGGTTATTTGTATGACTAACGGAGGAATGTATTCCGATGTAAGAGCAATCGAAGGATACGCAGTTTCTGAAATAGATGTTGAAAGTATTATCAAGAGACTGGAGGATTGTAATTTCATTCGAATCGTTAATGGAACCGAAGCATGCGTTCTTAGAACATCATGTATTTCTTCAATCAATTATAAATAAAATAACTTAAAAGCCGCCGTTTTGCGGCTTTTTCTTTTGGGACAGGAAATCTTTCATATTAATTACATAACAAATAAGACAATAAAGGAGAAGGATAAATGAGCGACAACAATAATTTAGTTTTAGTAAGCAACAATGTGCAGCCCGCCGTAATTGATTACAACTACGAGGCTGTAAAGAAATGTGTAGAGCTGAAGGTGCAGCAGTATGCCGGAATCATCGTCACCGACGATAACCTGAAACAGGCTAAACAGGATCGTGATAATCTTGCTTCCGCCAGAGTTGCCATCGATAAATTCCGGAAAGATAAAAAGAAGGAGATGTCTGTAAATATTGATCTGATGGAAAAACAGTGCAAGGAGCTTATTTCCATTATCGAAGGCGTTGAGAAGCCTCTTCAGGCCGGTATTGATGTCTACGATAACGAAAAACGCGAAAAGCGCAGACAACAGGCATTAAAATTTATCCAAACAACAACTGACTCCCTTGGACTTCGTCCCGAATATGCTTCCAGATTGGTTGTAAAAGATTTTTACCTTAACCTTACCGGTACACAGAAGGAAGTGAAAGAGGATATTAATAAGGAAGGGTTGGCACTGAAAGCAGAACAGGATAAACATGATGCTGATATTCAGACAATTCTTACAGTTATAGAAAGCGTTAATAATTCGCTTTTCACAAAATTAGATGCAGAAGAGTTTATTAATGCACTGAAAATTTATTCTGTTTCTGTAATTGTTGATAACATCAATGACCGCGCCGATCAGTTAAAGGAAGCTGAAAAAAGAGCACGGGAGGAAGCCGAAAAGAAAGCAAATGAACAGGCTATTGCTGCAGCTATGGCTGTACAGCAGTTTTCAGTAAATATGCCTCCCCATTTTGCTGGACAGGGTCCTATCTCTCCTTATATGCAGGCGACTATGGCTGTGGCAGCGGCACAGACCCAGCAAGTGCGAATTCCTGTGCCTACTTTCGCAAAGCAGGAGGAAAAGGAAAAAGAAGAAACGTGGCTCTTATCCGTTAGTATTCGAGGAACCAGTGAGCAATTGAAAATGCTGAATAAATTCTTATTGGATAACAATATCGAATACCGCAGAATTAATTGTGTTAAGGAATAACGGGCTTTTGGCCCGTTTTTCTTTTGTTCTTTGTTTTCTCTCATATTAATGAAAAGATAAGAGAAAGGGAGGAAGTTTTATGGAAGCTATTTTATTTCAACCAATAAAAAATAAAATATACCGAATGAAGAAAAGTGAAGGTCAAATTGTCGTTGAGTTTGGGCATATTGGCAATAGACTGTATACAAAATTTTTCCCGGAAACATCCTGGAATGAATTATATCAAGAAAAAATTGCAAATGGATATGTAGATCAGACCGGATTGCTTAGTGAAGGTGAAGCAATAAAGAAAGATAAAATATCCGATATTTCTGATATCAATACTGTTCTTGAAAACCTCAGGGCAATTTCAAGGCAGCTTATAAATGAAAATTATCGCATTCTGGGTTTTCAGGTAACTGATGAAGCTATTACAAAAGCTAAAAAACTGATCAAAAGACTCGAAAACGCCAGTAATTTGTATGATTTCAATAATATTTTATTTGAGCTATTTTCTTTGATACCGCGAAAAATGAAAAATGTGATTCAAAATACAGCCAAAGCGGAAGATGATTTTTTCTCTATCATCGAGAGAGAAAATGATTTGTTGAATAACTTAACCATTAATAAGGAAAATAAAAGTATTCAGCAGATTCCGTTCATTTGCAGCGAATGTACATCTAATGAGGTCGAACGCATTCGTGACATGCTTGATCCAGCTTCAAAGAGAAAATTTTCTCGGGTTTGGAAAATTGATAATCCTGAAAATGACGAAAGGTTTAACCGGTATGTTAAAACAAATGGGATCACAAAAACGAGAGAACTATTTCATGGCAGCCGTTCGGAAAACTGGTGGAGTATTTTATTAACAAGACTTATGCTGTCACCTTCAAATGTAGTAAAAAGTGGAGCTATGTTTGGTCGCGGCATTTATTTTGCTGATAAAGCGGATAAATCCATAGGATACACATCACTGTACGGCTCCAGGCATGCCGGAGGGCAGAGCGATAAAGCCTATCTGGCTATTTATGAAGTAGCAACAGGTAATGAATTTAACGTTAATAGATGGGACAGCAGTATGGTTATGCTAGATAATTTGGTATTTAAGAGAGAACATCGAGGTTGCAACAGCTTACACGCTCATGCTGGCAGTGATCTCCTTAATGACGAATATATCATCTATGACGAGGACGCCTGCAGAATTAAATATTTTTTAGAATTCTCAATTTAAGAAGAGCGCCGTTGGCGCTTTTCTTTTACTTATGTTTTTCGTTCATAATAATGATAGCAACTTAAAAGATAATTGGAGAAAACAGGAGGACAAATAAATGTGCATATTATTGAAAGATGACGAAATTAAAACAATCAACAGCAGAGAAGAACTTCAGGAATACCTGGACTTCAGAAAGACTCACGATAAGTGGTTTATCAGTCCGATTAACTTAATGCAGGTATTCACCAAAAGTTCCGGTGAATTGATTGATAGCTTCAAAAAGAGAACCGGTTCTGTTATTTCCGATATCGCAATTCAAAATTGCGCGGAAAGCGGAACTAATATGTTCTTGAAGTTTCACACAGAGATTAATGGACAGGATAAGAAGGGAGTCGTGCCTCTTCGATATACTGCTATGAGATCTTTGTTAGATAGGGCGAAAATCGGAGGATTTTCTCTTTACAATGAAGAGGAGGATGCCGGTATTGAGGTGCTCCCTTTGCAGGAAAAGGCAAATATTATCAATAAATGTCTTTCTTTGTATACCCAGAGAGCAAAGGTGCTGTATAGAGATGAAAAGGTCTCTGCCATCATGTCCGGGCAGTACGCCGTTCTCGCAGAGAAGGATATTGTTGAAGCAGTTGAAAACTGTCTCAAAGATAATTTCCCGAAGGCTGAATTTTTAAACGGATCTGTTTCGCATGAGTTCTTCCGCATGGAATATGCTTTGAATGCCGACGAAATCGAAGAGGACATCTTAATGACCCTCAATGATAATGGTATTGCTGTTGACAGTGTAAAAGCCATGCTTGGAATTTTTACTTCCGACATCGGTTCTGCTGCGGCTACGGTATATTCCTACCTGAACCTGGACGGACAGAAAATGTATTATGGTAAGCCTTTTGCTATTAAACACATCGGACAGCGTACTGGTGAAGATATTGCCAAATCAGTTAACAAACTTTACTCTTTGTTTCAGAATAATCCGGAAGATTTCAAAACAATGTCCGAAACGGTGATAGAGAATCCTGCGGGGTGTCTTCGCAGTATTGCAAAAGAATTTGAACTGCCGAAGAAATATTCCATGGCGGCGGCGACGACGCTGGAAGCAACCGGAAAGGCTACATGTTCCGCTTACGAAATATTCTGGTATCTGAATGATATTGTCAGAAGATTTGATGAAGAGAAAAAGGACATGTATCGTTCTTTGAAACTTCAGGAAACCGTGGCAGAAACAGTAAAGATCAACTTTAAGAGATTCGACAAACCCTTTGAATGGGTGAGAGGAGAATCCTCCGATGAAGCAGCTTAATAAAAAGATCCGCTATCGTATGATAGCGGATCTTCTTTTACTCAATTTTAAAAAGTGGTGGGAGCTTTCTTTGTACACAGAAAACTGTGAGTCGCCGGATTTTCAACAAATTCCAGTGTAAAGTTATTTTCTGTGATACCATAAGTCTCCTTGATGTAATTAATCGCCCCTATTGTGGTGATTTCATCAGAATTGTCATCGAAGACAAATCTAAGAGGCTGCGGCTCCAGGGCTTTTGGGTAAATAATAATGTTCCCGCAAACCCGGTAGATGGTAAAACTATCCATTTTGTCAAAACCGAGCAGTGAAAAAGTGGTTCCCTTTACGGACATAAGTCTTTTCATAGTAAACTCTCCTTTGATGGTTAGGTTTAAAAGAAACAGTTACGGGTTACTCCAACCTTTTTCTTATAATTATCATAACATATTTACAAACGAAATAAAATAGCGAATATTTTGAAAGCAAAATTCTGACATAATAATGAAAAAGATAAATCAGGAGGAAAATTAAATGAATATTTTAGACACAAAAATCTACAAAGATGGCAATAGGACCATTGTCGTTTTTAATAATACGACTCCAAAGACGGAGGAAATGATCAGAAATATTTTGGGAGCAGCAATGGGCACGGATGTTCAGACAGAGCGCATCAATAATGTTATTCCCATGAAGACAATACCGGAGCCAATGCCGCAGATTCCGCAGGAGACAATGAATGCCACAGTGCCTATTCAACATATTGAAATCCCTGATATTGATGAAAATAAATTGTTCGAACAAAAGGGTTTTGCCGGATATGTTGAAGTGTATGAATATTATATAAGTAATTCGAACACCTTGGCAGCGGAAAGGAAAGCCGAACTCCTCAATTTCATCAACATGCACGCCATGATGATGAAACAGACTGACCCGAATGCGATTGAGGAAGGTCAGTTAAAGAACATCGTTTCGTTAGGATTAGATTCTATATTTTCAAAAAAGCTTCCGCAGATCCTGAAAGAGACAACTTGTCTCACAAAAGAGGATCTGCTGGCAGGAGGCAGACAATTTTTAAACTACGCGTACAATGTATGTGTGGGAAGAGTGGCATAATAAAAACAGACCGCATTGCGGTCTGTTCAGACTGTAGACAAAGTTGCTCTGGAATTTACATCCCAGAGCAATTTTTCTTTTATGAAACAAATTTTGTATAAAATTAAATTTCTGAGAGTTTTTCTTTCCTTCAACAGTCCCCTTTTTTCCTTAATCTTTGCTAGCTTTTTCAAATTCATACACGCATATGTAAGCCCGACCTTCATTTCCATCCGGGCTTTTCCGTACATCTGTGTATATCGAAAACCATGATTCTCCTTTGCTGTTCCAAAGATTCTCTCTATGGTTTCTTTTCTCTGTGCATATAAATCCTTCATTCCCAACATCTGACGGATATCTTCGCAGATTTCCATGTATGGTTCCCATATATGGCGGGTTACTGTTTTTACATGATCTCTGCTTTCTGTACACTGTGAAAGATACGGGCATTCTGCGCAGGCCGCACCGCAGCTTTTATATTCTCGATATCCGTCCTTGTTGGTTGTGCGATATGTCAGTGTCTTATTGTTTGGACAGATATAACAATCATAATACTCATCATATACATACTCATACTTCTTAAAAAATCCATCTTTGGTCATTGGCCTTTTGTAAGGTAAAAGAGGTTTTATGCCATCATCTATCAAAAGTTTTGCAATTGCCGGAGTTTTATATCCTGCATCTGCAACCAGTGTTTCTATACCGATATTCTTGATTTTATCATACAGCCCCTTAAAAGTTCTGCTGTCATGCTGATTTCCAGGATTAATTGTATAACCAAGAATCCAGCCATTTTTATCACAGGCAGTTTCTATTGCGTAGGCAAATACATTCTTGTGTTCCCCTTTGCGGAACCATCCACTTTCAGGATCCGTAGTGCTACACTTTATTGTTTTAGTATCTTTTGGAATGTCATCTGTGAATTCTTTTGGATCACCTCCGGCTGATGGAGTACTGTCGTTATCATCATCGTCCTTGTCACTCTTTTCTTTCAGAGGTTTCTTTCCATGAGCTTCCCTGTCTTCGTTGATTTCCTTTTGTAAGAGTTCCTCATAGAACAGGGCTTCTTCGTGGGCAATTCGTTTCTGCATCTTCTTGTTATTTGCTCTTGCCTTTACATGAGTGGCATCTACAAAAACCTCTGTAGGGTCAACCAGCTTAAATTTGTAACACTCCATCAGGATATGGGAAAAAATCTGTTCAAAAAGATCGGTATTCTTAAAGCGTCGTGTATAGTTTTTCCCGAATGTAGAAAAATGTGGCACTTTATCCATCATATCTAAACCAAGAAACCATCGGTAAGCAACATTTACCTCGATTTCTTTGCAGGTCTGCCGCATACTTTTGATTCCATAAAGATACTGGATAAAAGGAATCTTAATCAGCATTACGGGATCCATACTGGGACGACCATTATCCTGTGAATATTTTTCGACTACAAGGTCATAGATAAAGTTCCAGTCGATTGCTTTATCTATAATTCGTAGAAGGTGATCCTGTGGAACCATGTCATCCATGCAAAGAAACTGTACCTGTTCTCTTTTTTTATCTGCATTCTGAGTCATCATAAATAGAAGTACCTACCTTGATTTGATACTTCTATTATACCAGAAAGGTGCCGAAAAATCCGCATAAACACTGGACATTCTGGTACTTAGCAAAGAAAAATCCCGCACAGTAGTGCGAGACTTTGTCTACAGTCTGAACAGACCGCATTGCGGTCTGTTTTTCTTTATCATAAATTTTCTTTTTCAACGCGGCTGTAGAGGTAAATGAATTTGTAGTAGTTATACAAAAATTCATTACGCTGCGAAGCGCTTAAAGTCTGATGTACGTAATCAATTGGCGTTTCAAATAATTCAAAAGCTGTTGTGAGATAGTAATTCCGGATGTCCGAACGTCCCTTTGTGGTAAGAAAGTGTCTGTATACTTCTTCAATATTTGAAAAAATCAGTTTCTCCCGTAATACATAAGATAAGCAAATTTTAGCTCTATTTACTCCTTTTTCATCGTGAAAGAACTTTTTAGGATAACTGCAACCTTTTGTGGTAATGACACGCTTGTATGTATCCAAAGCGAGATTGGAGTCATTATAATAAATCCTATCCGGATACAAAAGATGAGCCAAATATTTTGGATCCAGTTTTCCTCCAAATTCATCCGGAATTTGAAGATATTTAATCAATGGATGTATTTTCATAATTTTGAGAATATCCATATTTACTGAATTCGCAATATCGTCGGGATTCCATTCCAGAAATTTTTCAAATGCATATTTCATGATAAAAACAGCGTTTTCCTTTGCCGCTTCCTCATTTCCTTTAAAAAAACTGCTGGAAAATGTTTTCTTTTGTCCTGTCACGATTTTTTCATATTCCGCATATAATTCTTTTTTCATGTATTATCCCTCTTCCAAAAAAGAAATAAAATATATGTTCCTTTATTATTATGAAAGAATTTGTCTTTTTGCTAAAATTCTGCACAGAAATTCATGACCGGCGTTTTCATGAGTTGTCTTTCATAATAATAATGAAGATAAATCTGACCCAACGTAATCATCGTTTCAATCCGTTCGGATACTAAATTCCATTTTTGAAAGGAGAAACATACATGTCAAATACTTATTCACTTGTTTTTGAGCATTATCTGAATGAAGAGGCGGATCAGAAAACAGTATCTCTTTTGATCTGCAGTTTGATCAATGATCTTGAAACCGCTGATTCCAAAGATAAGTCAGAACTGTTAAAGACAGCGAAATATGTAAGAGACGCTGCAGAAAAAGTAAAAAATGATTCCATTGATGAAGAAAAAATCAGATTTTGGAACAGAGTCAGCTGTTTGATTTCTACATCAATCAATAACGCACAGGAGGTAGCAAATGTCGGATAGTATTACAAATACAAACACAAAAATAGCTAATACGGTTGAAGATTTTTTCGCTGAATTGCTTAAACTTCTCGATCAGTCGGATATTTATGATATGGACGCTGCTTTTTTGAAAAGTCTTGGTAAGGATGGGCAATCCCCCAATATGATCTGCGTAGACACAGTGATTGTAAAGAGAATGGTCAAAGAAATGGAAGCGAAAAAAATTCCCTACATGCAATTTAGAATTCGAGCGACCGGAAAAGATATTATTCTAGTTAGTCCGGAAAATATGCAAAAAATGCGCGCCATTGAAAACAGTATCAGAATACATGCTGGACTCGAACTAGATACGAAAGCTGAACTCGATAGAGCATTAGCTATTTCTGAACCTGGCGCAAAAGAATACATAATCGAAGGCTTAACGGAATATGAGGCGGACAAAATTTTGACTTATTCTGCAAATGCCAAAAAACCATTTGTTGTCGTCAAAGAAGAAATGGGCGATGGAAAATTCCTTGTCGCGACCCATGAGAAGAACAAAGTCGCCGTAAACTACTATGCTGCAACTTCTATGTTCGAAGATTCTAATGTAAGCAAAGAAATGGCTTCCATTGTAGAAGGTCAGGCTTATCTTACTCAGCAAAGAAAGGAAATTGAACAGGCTGTTGATGAGGTAAAGAATACTAACGAAACAAAACCCGCTTATGTATTTTCATTGAATGAGCCGGAAAAATACGTGAAAATCAATGAAACTTCTTTTGAGATTCATGACAGAGGCAATATAACCCATCGAATGAATATTGCCCAGAATCCCGAATTATATGCAGATGCGCTGAAACTGATTTGTAACTCACTTCCGAATCCTATTTTTAAGCTCGAAACCGAGGTACAGGAGCTTGGTGGAATGAATGAATGCCTGCGTGATGCAAAAGCGCATATGCCGAATGGCACAAGACCTAAGAATTATCCTATTGACGCAGCGTTCAAAAACTGGTTCCTTGAACAGACGACCCCGCAGAATGGCTACATTTTTGAGCATCCGGAAATGCTGTCGAAAATGGGTGTCGAAGAATTCAAAAAAGTTTATTTGAAAGAACATCAGAGTGAAAGAGAAACATTGGAAAGTAAAACACCGTATCTGGAAAAGCAACTTGAGGTTATGAAAGGAAAACTCGCCGAGATCTATGTTCAAACGACAGCTCCTCTCGTGGATATCGATGATACGCTTGAAAGAAATGGTTTTGATGTCAGTACGATGGAAGAATTTTATGATGATAAGGAAGTTCGGGCAATTAAAAACGGAATCTATCAGGAACAGGTAGGTGGACAGGTTCATGAAACACACGAAGCTCCTATTCAACCCATTGCTCATGAAGAAACAAAACACGCGCAGGAGCAGGAGAAATATCCCGCAAAGACAGTAGAATGGAAGGAGCAGAGATAATATGCCGTTAAAAGAAAGTAAACTCAAAACTTATCTGCTGGTCGGCGGATTGATTTATGTGCTGCTCTTTTATTTTTCCCTGCACATGGGACATGCTGTGTATCTTGACGAGGCTGCTACAAAAGAAACTGAAATCTATTCATCGATACAATTTGGAACTTATAGCAATGCAACAAGTGCACCGGTTGTAAAGGAAAGCATAAATTGGTTTACTGTTGCCTTTGAAGCACTTGCCAATATGTCAGAAAACCCTGTAGCAATATGGCCTCTGTCTATAAAATTTCTGATCCCTGCGTTATTTTTTCTTATATGCGTAGCTTTCGGAATAGGCTGGATGCTTGCCATAGGAGATACCAAAAGACAGGACGCTCCCGGTAAGGAACACGGATCCGCAAAATGGAATCAGGATTACGCAAATTATTATAAACAATTTGTTGAGCCTTACGACTCTAAAAAAGACCCATTTGACCCCAATATGCCTTTTTCCAGCAGGGTTATGTTAAATCTAAATAATAAGAAGACAGGCCGAAATGCTAATGTATTTGTTGTCGGTGGTCCCGGCACTGGTAAATCCTTCCGAGTAATCAAACCGAGCCTCATGCAAATGAATTGCAGTACGATTACTACGGATCCGTCTGGAGAGCTTATGCAGTGTTGTGGAAAGCCGCTGCATGAGCATGGAATTAAACTGAAATTATTCAGTACTTCCGATATGAAGCATTCTAACTGCTACAATCCATTTGATTATATTTTTGATGAAAATGGAGAAGTGGAAGAGTCGAAAGTCAGCACTATGATCAATCTGTTTTTGGAAAATGCCAGTGGATCTTCCTCGAAATCAAAGGGCGATCCTTTCTGGGACAAATCCGCCAGAGCACTAATGGCTGCACTTGCTTATTATATGCTTGAAAATCCTATGATCAATCAGGTCAGAAAAGGCAAGAGATATGCGCCGGATATCAATTTCTGTACAATGCTTAAGCTTGTTCAGGCAGGTAAGGTAAGCGAAGAAAGCGAAACATCCCAGTCTGCGCTTGATAAACTGATGGAAGAACACAGATTGCTGATGAAAACTGAAGGCAGAGAATCAAAGGCTCTTTCCAATTACGACACATTTAAGTTGGCTCCTGGTAAAACCGCAAATTCCATTTTGATCACTGTTGCAGTAGATCTTCAGATGTTTAATAACGAAGATGTACGTAATCTTACGAGACACGATTATGAAGATGAAGAGAATAATCTTCAGCTTGATAAGATCGGTGATGAACAAACTGCGTTATTTATCAACATTCCGCAGGCGAACACCACATTTAACTTTCTTGTATCTATGTTATATGCACAGATGTTTGACGCCTTGTATACCAAAGCCGAGAAAATCTGTCCTAAAAAATGGATGCTGATTGATCAGTATAATCGTCCGGTGATTACGATGCTTAATTCCGAAGATGAAGCAAAACGTCTTCTGGAAGATCTCAAGACAGCTACTGTAAAAGAATATAAAACTCCCAGAGACGCAAGCAGATTTCAAATTGTGATCGGAAATAAGGTAATTCAGGAAAAGCCCACAAGAGAAACCGCTCAAGCTATAATTGACAACGCAGCGAATTATAAGGTGCAAAAAGGTAATTTAAGATTGCCTTGGCACATCAGATGCCTGATGGATGAATTTGCAAATATTGGATCTGTGCCTATGTTTTCTGAAAAATTAACTACTATGAGAAAGTATGAGATTTCCTGTACCATTGTAGTCCAGAACATTGCACAAATTAAGGAGAAATATGATAAATTATTCGAATCTATTATTGGCGGCTGTGACACCATTGTGTTTCTAGGAAGCTCCGAAAATGAAACCTGCAAGTATATCTCCGATACATTGGGAGAAACGACTGTTCGCACACGAAATATAAGTCTAAGTCATGGACAGAAGGGCGGAAGCTCTGAAGGATTCGGTACGTCAAAGCGCATGTTGTTGACGCCTGAAGAAGTCAAGAATTTAGATAATAAGGAGTGTATTGTTATCATCCGAGGTTTGCATCCATTTAGGGATTTAAAATATGATTTTTCTAAGCATCCTCATTTTGCCGAAACAGGAAATGCGAGCCGTAACAACGAATTATCAGAAGACTTTATTGAAAAATACTTCAATACAAAACCTGTTAAAAAGAAAAAAGTTAGTAAAAAGAGACAACAGAAGGCTGTGTCTCTGGTAGCAGGCAGATCCCAGTATGCGAACGATCTTGATGGTGCAAATCAGATTATGCAGGATAACCGTGTTACTAAAGAAAATATTGGAGAAAAAGTGGAAGCCCAAGTTAGTTCCAAAGCAAATACCGAAAACAAAAAAGAAGCAATGGATGAAAGAAAATCCATTGAAAAAGCCATGAAAGAGGATACCGGTTCAATGGCTGATTCTACGTTTATGTTTTAGGAAAAGATCCTGCAGCAATGCAGGGTCTTTTTTGATGTTAATACATGGATCGCGGCATATTCTGCGTTCATGACACTTTTCTCTCATAATAATAATGAGAAAAAAATAACTTTACTCAGGAGGTAAGTTTATGAAAAAAATCGCGTTATTTAAAAACAAGGCACAGAATGTCCTGTTGGCTGTTGAAACAATGGCAACCGCAGTAATGACTCCGATAATCGGACGTGCTTTTAGTGAAGTAACCGTCAATCAGGGAGCCCTTAATGGAGTTGATCCATTTGCCATTGCAGGTAAAGGAATTGGTATGATTCTTACTGTATTGCAGATTCTCGGCATTGGTATGCTGATCTTCGGTATCATTTCCGTTGCACAGTCCATGCAGGATAACGGCAATCCTGACAAGAGAGCGCAGGGATTTGCTACCATTGCAGTTGCCGCAATCCTGATCGGCATGAAGTTCGTGTTACAGGCCATGGGTATTCTCGCCTAACGATCGTGATACCCCGGATTATACCGGGGTATCTTTTTCGGATTTTAGGAGGTCTTTATGAGAAAACGATTATTAGGATTAGCACTTGTGATCATAATGATATTGGGTTGTTCGATGACCACATTTGCAAAAACACCGGAAGAATCTGGCGTGAAAGAAGTTACAACAGAAGTAAAAGAATGGGGAAAAGCTATTGATAGTATTCAAGATCTTTTTGAGTCTTTAGGTGACGCTGTTGCTGACGGTAAAGCATGGTATGAAGGAATGAAAGACGGTTTTCAGAAAACCGTCGCTGAAGCATATATTATGAATGCGGGCGGTTTAAGCGTTGCACGTGATGCTATTATCGTCACAGATCTTGAAAAGAACATGATCGCTCAAATCTGGGATTATTTTTCACCCATAGGCTATTGTATGCTGTTATTTTATTTTCTATTAACAATAGTGCAGGATATGCAGGGAAAAGTAAGGGATCTTGATATAAAATATTGGATCACAACAATCATGAAATTTGTCTGTGTTGATGCACTTATATATTTTGGCCCCACAATAGTTGTGTTAGCAATGCAATTAGGAAATACATTTATTGATTACTTCCTCAACAACCCTATTGCTCTTACAAAAGGAGAAGACGGGGCTGATTACGTAAATGCTGTAGCTGATTATTTTGCAAATGGTCAAGGAAAGCATTTCACAAAAGCTCTTTCTTTATATGTTTACTCACTTCTTTTAAAAGGGGCAAACACCATTCCTAATATTATGATATTACTCCATGCGGCAAGCAGAAAAATCGAATTGATAATTCGTGGTGGAATTTTATGTATTGCAATTCCAGATATTGTAATGTCTGGTCCGCATTCGAGAGGTTTATCATACGTAAAAAAATTCTTTGGAATTTGCTTATACGGATTTGTGATGCTATTGGTCGTTCAGATCGCTGGTACGCTTTCGGCAAGTAATATGTATGCATCAATCTTGGATGGTGGATCCAAAGGTCTGGTAGATGGAGCTATGACAAACTTAAGTGGATTGCTTAATGTAGCTTTATATAACTTTGCAGCCGTTGGCATGCTTAGTGCATCAAAATCCATTTTAAATGATTTCCTGTCTTAAAGAGGAGAGATAGATATGCAAGTATACATCAATAAAGATATTCGTGAATATCAGGTAAAAGATATCGGTCCATTTACACTAAGACAAGCTATTTTTTCCATTTTAGCCGTGGCTTCCATTTTTGCTTCGAGAGCAATACAAAGAGCATTATTCGGGTCCTATATTTCTTTGCTTTTGTATCTCCCGGCCGTTCCGTTTTTACTCTTTGGATTCGGTTCTTCCTTAAGTATTTTTGGAGGATTGCCGTTTGAAAAATGGTTGAAATCTGTTTTTGTTGAGAATTTTTTAAATCCCAGAAACCGTCCGTTTTGTTATGAAATGACATGGGATATCAATGATATTCTCACCGAAGATGAGTTGAAGATTTATCATCAAATGGAAACAGAAAAGGTTAAAAAAGTTAAAAAATCCAAATTAACAGAAGAAGAAAAACTTTGGCTAAAGGGTTATAAATAACAGGAAACAGGGATTGCGTCAAGCGTCCCTGTTTTTTGACGAAATCGTTCATAATAATTATAGAGGAAGAACAGGAGGATTTATATGAAAAGCAAAATCTTACTTTTTACGTGCGTTTCGTTACTCACCGCTGCGTTGTGTGGCTGTGGACAAAATAAGCAGCAGGAAGAAGCTGTAGATACCCTGGTTGTTACACCAAATGACTGGCACGGTGCTTTTTCCAGACTGGCAAAAATACAGACGGATGTAATGAATACAACTTCAATTCTCGATGAACACAATTACACGATCATTCAAGGACAACCTAATGACTATTGGAACAATGAAGAATTCCATTATCTAAAATTTATTCCAATGAATTCAAATTTACTCGGATACACGCAGTTGTTTCAAAGTGGGGTAGATGTATCGGCCTTACAGGAGACAATGTCCACTATGCTGTCGGAGGCAGGATACACATTGGCTTCTTTAAGTGAAGTTGGCGCAAATCATTATACATTTGGCTTAACCTATCACGATAAATCATGGCGTTCCTGGACTAATGTATATAAAGAAAAGAATGTGGACTGTGTTTACGATGCTTCTCACGATTGGCTTCAGATGTCTACTTCCGTGAGCGAAGACTTCAGGGGGCAAAATTATGAAGAAGAGTTGTACGAATTCGCAGATCTCGGAGATAAAACTTTTGCATTGCAGAACGAAAAAGAAAGACTGTATGTGAAGTATGATAGTGATGGTAAGATTTCGGAATATTATCATACCGTTTTGCCGGATGTTACCGAAAGTATGGCTAAGGAATTTTACGCAGAGCAGAATACCGAAGATGCAGATATACAAAAAGTATATGAGGGAATCGTTAATGCCGATAACGGTTCAAAAACCGAAAAGATGCCAGAAGAAGAGACGGTCGAAGAAGAAACTTATGGTATTTATTATACTAAAGCAGATAATTCCATATTCAAACACCTTGATTCGGTAAAACCGGAATGGGTGCAGGCAGCAGGAAATTTTCAAAGTATTATTGAGTACAAAGATCACATTTTGTCAGTATCCGTTAAAAATAACTTAACTGACGAAATGGAGAGTTTTTCCGTAAAAGAGAAGGTACAGGAGGAAACTACAGATGAAACTTTACAAGGACTATCTGGAGGAGGAAATCCGGAATAACAAGAAAGCTGAAGATGAAAAGAAACTGCGTGAATACGGAGAAGATTTTGATGGTTCCCCTGTGATTATATACGAACCGGATACGATCGTGCAGACGGGTAGAAAAGTGGTAAAAGGGGTCGTTACCTTGCTGATATTCATTGCGATATGTGCCGCTATCGGTGCCTTATTGATTTATGCAGGAACAAAAATGTAAAGGAGTATATAAAAATGAAAAAGAATAATTCAATGGCTCATCAGATAGCAGATGAAAAAAAGCTGCTTCAGGAATTGATCGAAGATTATTCCAAGCTTAAGCAGACGGATTTGCTGAGTGTTAAAAATAATGAAATTACAAAGGAAAATTTCATGGAAAGCGTCAAAAACTACGCTTTCGAAATGTATGATGTTACCTCAGAAATCGTAGAAAAGACATTAAAAATGTTCGAAAACTATGTGTTCGGATATTCCATTCTGACGGATTTGATTAATGATCCGCAGGTGTCTGACATTCGTGTTACTGGATACAATCAGATCCGTATCAAAAGAAAGGGGCATAGAGAGGACGCCGGTATTGTTTTTTCTTCAAAAGAAGAATACGCGAGATTCGTTGATTTCGTTGCAACCAGAAATCAGGTCAGTTTATCAAATTTGAACGCAATTCAGCGTTTTACAGATGATGAGAGTAATCCGGATTATATATTGCGTTTTACTATTTCCATACCTTTGGTAAATACGTTCGATGAACCGTATCTGGTTATCAGAAAAGTTGCAAAGAATTTCCCGACCATCGATAAACTGGTGAATATGGAAGAACCGATGCTCTCCCAGGAATTAGCTGATGTTCTGATTACCAGATTCACAAATGGATCAACCCTTATATGTGGCGGTAATTCCTCCGGAAAAACAACTATACTAAATGCATTAAAGGAAGAAATCTCACATGATGTTTCGGTTCTGATTGCGCAGCAGGCGGACGAATTAACCACTAAAACACATCCGGATATGATGTTTATGCATTCTTTACCTAATTCTGAAGAAAGCAAAGTAAAATATGACCTGAAAAACATCAGTATTGCCGGACTTACCATGGATGTTGATTTCTTTATCATCGGTGAGATTAAGGGTGAAGAGGCAAGATACCTGTTAAATGCAGCTTATACTGGCCAGTTGTGCGCCGCTACAATCCATGCGCCCTCTGCTCCGAAGGCATTGGATAAATTGATCGACTATTCCCTTATAGATAGCAAATATTCAAAAGATGAACTGCTTCGAATGATGGACTGTTTTAAGACTATTATTTTTATGAAGAATTACAAGGTTTGCCAGGTTTATGCCGTTAAAGGATATAACCGCGATAAGGGAGAATTGGAATATGAGGCAATATGGGAAAATGGAGGTTTTGTAAATGGATACGATAAAGACAACGCTGGGGAAATTAAGTATTGATTTTTTGGACTCGCTTTCCATCACGCATGAGAACTTGATATTCAAAATCGGGACTTTTGCTATTATTGTTGCGGCATTTACAATTTTGTTTTATTACCTGAGAAAAACGAGCATCATATCAAACACATTGCAGGATACCTACAATGATATGATTTATAAAAATATGATGCTCAACAAAGGCGGTAAACAGCTGCTGAAAAAAGACGGATTCTGGGAAAAATGGATAAAGCTATATACATATAGCCGAATAGATAAGATTTTTACCTTTTTGACTCCGGAATTATGGCTGACAATCATCATTGTGTTTGGATTATTTGTATTTCTTGTTTCACTGATATTCATTAAAGACTTCTTGTTGAATGTTATCCTTGGGATAGTGGCAGCAGGACTGCTAATATTCTTTGAAATGATGCTGAGTATGAATAATTATCAGAAAGTCGATAAAGATCTGATTCAGTTTTTAAACATGCTCGGAAGCTACAGTTTAACAGCGCAAGAAGTCACAGCCACGTTCAGAAAAGTTGCAAGATTCATGAATGATCCATTAAGAACTGTTTTGATAGAGTGTTACGAGGAAGCCAGAACATCCGGTAAGCCAGAGGAAGCTTTAAATAATATGGTTGCCAAAATCGAGCATCCACAGTTTCATGAAATTATCAAAAACCTCGAAATTGCAATCAATTACGATGCCGACTTTACGACGGTAGTAAAAAGCAACAGACAGATTTTGCAGAATTATATGAGTTCAAAACAGGAAAGAAAAGCATTGGCTTCCGATGGCGTGGTAAATATGTTTGTTATGGCGCTTGCGTTAATTGGCTGCGTTTATTTTATGGGCCAGTTGCTTGGTATTGATATTTGGGTTGAGCTTTTTGGTTCTCTGATAGGTCGGATCACTCTTATTATTGAAGCTATTTGTTTCCTGACTATGTTCTGGAAGATCTACACAGTCAATAAATCATAAATTGCGAGAGGTATTGAAAATGAATGAAACGTTAAATTTAATTGCGCAGTACAATATCCTGCCGCTTATCATTGCTTTGTTTGGCGGTGGAATTATTCTGATAATTGCATTTTCCTATCATCCAGGACAAGCCATCGCAAAGCAATACGAACGTATCCGTGGCGAGTTGCAGGAAAAGAAAAAGATAGGAATTTATGATTATGACCAGATTCAGAAGAAATTGATTAGCAATGGTTTTGCTTTTAGACATCCGAGTCTGGCTGATCCATTGGTCTACACCGGCGTTAAGATTTGCATGGGCGCAGCAGCGGCTGCTCTTACAGCTCAGTTTCATCCGGCGGTAGCGATACTAGGTTTTGTGCTTGGTTATGCGTTATTGGATTTATTAGCTAATATCCAGAATAACAGCGACAATAATAAGATTACTTCGGATCTGCAGATCATTTACGATGCGCTTTCCGTACAGATCAAAGGTGGTGTTTATATCATCAACGCTTTGTGCGAAGATTATGCGCTTGTAAACAGAAGCAAAAGGCTTAAGGTAGCGTTAATGGAAATGTCTGGAGAAATGATGATGACATCTGATGTAAAAAAGGTTATCACAAATTTTCAGCATAAATTTTCCAATAGCTATATTGATTCACTGTGTGTTGCTATTATTCAAGCATTAGATTCCGGAGAAGCAGTAGAACTTCTGGGAGATATTTCCGAACAACTTAAGTCATTCCAAAACGCGGCTCTCATGAGAAAAAAACAGGAACTGGATAGAGCGCTGACTTTTAGCTCCATCGTAGAATTTGGAGCAATTATGGTCTTCATTATCGTAATTTCCTTAGGATCTTTGTCCATTGGATCACTGTTCTAAATGTAAAAATGACGGAAGTTAAAAATTCTGCGTTTTTAACAAAGTTCTATCATAATAATAATGTAAGAAAATAAATCTTTTTCTAGTAAGGGAGAATTAACATGAAGAAAATTTTGGATTTTTCAAATGCAGCTGTAATTAAGGGAACCGGAAAGATTCAGAAGATGCTTACTTGTAAGAGAAAGGGCATCGATGGTTTAATGATTGCAATCGCCTTAGTCGTAATCGGTGTCGCTATTGCAATTCTGTTCAAGAATTCAATGTCTAATTCCATGAATCAGTTATTGGAGAAGGCAACAAATTCACTTTCCAACATCCTTACTCTGTAAGCTGGAAAGTAAAAACAAAAAAGGCCGTTTATGCGGCCTTTTTTGGATAAGGAGGAACGCCGTGAAAAAAATATTGAGTAACAAAAGAAACGGTTCCATGGATCAGTTTGTTGCCTCGATCATAACCTTTTTGCTTGAAGCTACATTATTGGTTTTTGTAATTAATACATTTGCAATTTCCAATTACAGAGACAATATCGATCAGATTGCCAGAGCGGAGATTTTGAAACTCGAAACCACTGGGGAGCTTAACAGAAATACCGTAGTCGAAGATTTTAATAACAGAGGATTTAAAGTCACAAATACGGATGTAGTCATAAACAACGGTGCGTCCGGAAAAGTAGATTATGGTAATCCTGTGTCTATTTTAGTCGAGTATGATGCACAATCAACTGATATTGGAACGATAGGCAGCCGAATCCTTGGCGGAACACATCACATTAGGATCTATCGCGAATCCATTTCGAAGGCAAGGTGATAAATATGCTATGTAAATTTTTATCACGAAAAAGAAAAGGCAATGCTGAGTTGATCCGGGCAACGATGCTTGTATTTTATAGCATAGTGCTAGTGGTGATCGGCGTCTCTATGAAATATACAAAGGTATTGAAAAACAATATAGATGACACCATTGTTTCTTCCGGGCTTGCAGCTACGCTGGTGGATCAGGATACATATTCATCTGAAGAAAAATTGTATATTAACAAATACGATAGTCTCCGTGTTTTTGAAAATTGTATGAAAGCCAACTTAGGTATCAATGAGTTTGTTGATGATGCAATCGATATAGATACCGTTGATTTTGGGAATAGATTAGTCGGTGATAAGGCAAGAGTAATAGAATACCGAATATATAACGTATTTAATGGAACTCCAGCCAAAGTAGTCCCGTCGGATGATCCAAAACTGCAGCCAATTGTTTTGGCGGAAGAAAAAGGTGCTGAAATCGTCAAATGCGTATATAAAGATGGGACATGGAAGAGCGATGCAATCGTGGCTTCTACGCCGGGTTACATTGAGGATTATCATATATCGTATTACGAAAATGATCTTGATGAAACGATAGACCAGACATCAATATATGTGGAACTTGAAATCCCAATCAAAACGCTGCATGGGCAAATCAAAGGCATCATTAGACAAAAGAAACTATTTTCTGTTGATAAAGTATTATAATGGAGGAAAAACAGATGTTAAAGAAAAAAGAAAAGAAAGTAAGGGCTGAAAAGAAAAACAAAAGCATTTTGCCGATAGCATTTCTTATGGCACTGATTGTCGGAGTGGTTTTGTTTTTTGCTATGATTCACATGGAAAAACAGGCATTATCCAATTATGAAAAGGCAGAAATTCTCGTTACCAGCACCGAAATTCCCAAAAATGTCGTATTTTCAGAGGATAATGTACCTACTTATTTTACCAAAAAGGAAATCGATAAGGGAATTTTCCCGGAGAATGCCGTAACCGAAGAAGAACAGCTTTATGGATTCGCTCCGGAGTTTACAATCAGTACCGGCACTGCCATGAGCACAAATATGTTAAAAAGCATTGATGAGAAAGTAGCAGCTATGAAAGAACCTAGATCCGTCGGTGCAGGTTCGGCTGATCTTTCCCAGATCGTAAGCGGTACTATAAGGCCGGGGGATACGGTGGACATTTATATCATCGCAAACAGAAAAGAAGACGGTATCGATCACTCTAATGAAGATCTTTTATATTCTGATATTTATGTATTGCAGGCTTTTGATTCTGCCGGTACAGAGATCAAGAATGGTGATGAAACATCGGTTTGCGAAAGAGTAAATCTGCTGTTTGAAAATGCTTCCGTAGATGAGTATTACAAGGCTGTTGCCGAAGGAACCATTTATTATGTAAAACATGTGGATTAATTGAAAGGGAGCTAAAAAGCTCCCTTTTTAAATAAAAACTTTCATAATAATAGTGAGGAGTAAGTTATGCTAAATGCTATTATTTTTATGATGTTTTTTATTTTTACAAGAAAAATCATCTTACAATACAGTAACAAGATAGGCGAAGAAAAAATTGAGGAATCAAGCAAAGAAATAGTGATTGAAACATTCGTTATACTTCTTCTGGCTATATCACATTATATTTTGCCATTACCATTAAAAACTCACATCGAACATTCATGGTTTACGAGCATCATAGAAGCTATATTCTTTGCGAATACAATCGTAATGGTTGAAATGGACATAAAGTATCAGGAAGTATATGATTTGTTTCATTTTATAAACCTAGCCTCTATGATTCTTTTCATAGGATATGCCGGATTCCCGAAAAATTATATATCGTTCCTATTTTTCGCCGCATTACAATTAGGAATATTTCAGTTTATGTATGGTCAGGCAGATGCTTTTCTGTTTTGTGAATGCGCTGCATTTCTCATGCTTCATAATGCAGAAATAGAAGATTACATGTGGCACATGGGAATAATGCTTATCTTTTTGGCTGTTGCACAGGGAGCTAAAAAGAATATTAATAAACAAGGTAATTTAAAACATCCCGTTGCGATGACGCCGTATATTGCGGCTTCATTTTTAATATTTTTTATTTAGGAGGAGATAGCGTGAAACGAAATAAAATATCAATCTGGTTTTATATTGTTATGGCGATCGTGGCTCTTGTTAATTGTATTTTTCAGTTAATAAACGGAACTTATTATTGGGGCAATGGAGCAGTATTTATCGTGTTTATTCTTGTAATAATATATAAAGCCACAAGATTATATAGAAAAGAAAATCTTTTGTTCTGGCGGGAAGATCCTGAAGAGCTTGATGAAAACGATGAAGAAAAATCAGATGAAGATGCCGGAGAATAGCGGCATCTTTTTTGTGCAGAAATTTCCATAGAGCAGCCAAATCTGTCATAATAATATCATCCAAAGACAGGGAGGCAGATTCATGACCATAGATGGTGTATATCAAAAAACTTTATTTCGCAATATCAAGTCAGGTTATACGTTCTTTCAGTTCAAGGGACTAAAATATGACGAAGACGGCGAAAATTTCTATAACTGCCGCGGAATCATTCCGAATTATGCCCCAAAAACACCATTAACAATTACTGGTCACAAAGAGTTATCCGGAGACAAAAAAGAGCTATTATTTATTGTCGATTCCATCAGTTTAAATATCAATAACGATATTTTGGCGAAGTCTTTCGTTATGGCACATTTAGAGCCTGGAATGGGCAGCGCCTGTGCAGATAGGGTTATTGCTTATCTAAAAATCAACAATATGACCATCGATCAGCTTTTGCAATCAGATAAAGCCGTCGAGCACATGGAACAGATTAAAGGATTTTCCCATAAAAAAGCGGTTGCTTTCGTAAAGAAAGCAGAAGGATCTTTGATCGAAATGGATCTGTTGAAGGAGTTATCTCCTTATGGAATTTCTTTCACACAGATCAATCGATTGAGAAATATGTATGAAAGAAATGTCCGTACAGAAATCAAAGAAAATCCGTATTTGTCCATGAAGCGCGCAGAAATCCCTTTTGAAAACATTGATGCTTACGCAAGAGATAATGGGTTCACTTTCTGTGATCCGGATAGAATCAGGAGTATCGTAAATCAGACATTTTATTACCTAGCGACAACAGGAAACAGTTATTGTTCAGCAGAAGAAATTCTTCCAATGTACCGAAAAATTGAAAAAAGAATATCCTGTTTTGATGAACAGGCTCCCGATGGACTGGTTCTTTTTGAGATTTTATCAAGTAAAGCTGGCTATCTTGATACTACAACAGGACAGCCCAGATTTTATTCCCACAAATCATGGGACGCCGAAAGTGAAATAGCCGGAGGTCTTGCGAGACTTAAGAGAAAATCGCAGACCATGTTGAACGACAGGGAAATTGATGATTACCTGAATACAGACGGAAGTTATCTGGATGATTCTCAAAAAGAAGCTTTTTGTTTGCTTAAAGATACAGAACCATGTTTTCTGATCGGTGGTCCCGGCACAGGAAAAACAACCACTTTGAAGAATCTGGTAGCCTGTTATCAGAAGAAATATCCGGATAAGCGTGTCGCCGTCTGCGCACCGACAGGCCGTGCGGCAGAAAGAATCAAGGAAGCAACCGGACTGGCTTCGTCTACGATCCATCTGTTGATGGAATACCGGATAGAAGACGGACAATCGTTTCCTATGAGAAACGAAAATAACCCCATAGACGCCGATTTTATTATTATCGACGAATTTTCTATGGTTGGCATTTATCTTTTTAAAAGTTTTTTGAATGCAGTAGGAGACGAGACAAAACTTCTTTTTGTTGGCGACTGGAATCAACTTCCTTCGGTAGAGCCTGGATTTTTGCTACATGATTTGGTAAATAGTGACAAATTCCATTATTTCGAATTATCAAGTACACATAGACAGAAGAAAGACAGCTCTATCTGTATTAATAGAGATTTGATTTTGGAAGGTAAAACCGAACTTATACAGGATAGTCATTTCATTATAAAACGTTTTCATAACGACTCAGAAGCAAGAATGGAAGCAAAAAGAATATTTGAAACGCTTTATGATCCGGTAAATTACCAGAAATTACATGTTATAACTCCTCAGCAATCGGGTACAATAGGTGTACAGGGACTAAATTTGCTGGCACAGGAAATATTCCATAACGCAGACGAAGATCATATCTGCTATGGCGAAGATTGCTTTTATAGGTTTGATAAAGTTATGACGGTTAGAAATGTGTATGGTGATGAATCGTATTTTAATGGTAATTTATGGCTTGTTCATGATTTTTGCTCGGAAGAAATGATTCTTTCTGCAGACGACGATACAAATGTACATATTCACGAAGATCACTATGAGGATATTGCACTTGCTTATGCAACCACAGTTCATAAATATCAGGGCAGCGAAGGAGAGATCATTGTGATAGTTCTTCCGTCGGATGTTGCACTGTCTATGATAAGCAGATCAATTTTATACACAGCGGTAACAAGGGCGATTGATAAGGTAATTATCCTTTCTTCCGAAAACATGCTGGAAAGATTTATTACAGCAGATATTCATCCGCAGAGAAACTCTGGAATTGTGGATAAATTAGAAAAAATATTATAAATGTGTCGCAATATTTATTCTCTGTGTTCAAAAAAGATTTCTTTCATAATAATATTGAAGGAAAAATATACCGAACACGAGGAGAATTGTATGCGTAAGGGTGTACTGAAATTTTTTAATCTCAAAAAGGGTTTTGGATTCATTGAAGATGAAGAGACCGGAGAACAATATTTTGTGCGATACCGAAGTTTTTTGCCAAACAAAATACGTATGATACCGGCTGCCAACAGCAGAGTATCTTTTGATATCGTTCAGAATAACAACGAAACGGAGCTGCCGCTTGCGGTAAATGTAACGTTTCTTTAAGAGAGCCGAGAGGCTCTCTTTTTTTGAACCTTCTTTTCTTTCATATTAATAGAAACTAGAAATCGGGAGGAAAAGAGAAATGGTAAAATATGGATTTTTACACTGTCATACACAAAACTCAGTAAAGGATTCTGTTATGACAGTAAAAAGACTTTGTCAGAGAGCCAAAGAAATGGAGGCTCCGGCAGTGGCTATTGCCGATCATGGCGTATTAACAGGTATTCCTTCTTTTTTGAAGGAAGCCACTGAAAATGGAGTCAAGCCTATAGTTGGATGTGAGTACTATGTCAAGGAGTTTTCCTATGATAAGAGACTTCACCTGATTGTATACGCCAAAGATTTAATTGGCTATCAGGCGATGATGAAAGCCGTGAAACTTTCTAACAAACGCATCGAAAAAGTAAGAACTATGCTTTTTCCTGCGTTGAACGAAGAGATTATCAAAACATGTTTCGGGCCTGGTACTAAGGGTTACGGACATGTAATTGCAACTTCTGCCTGCGTAAACGGCGTTCTGGCTGGTTTGATTCTTCAGAACGAAGCTTATAAGAAAGAAGCTGAAAAACTGGCTGAACAGTTGTCTGAGTTCGAAAGAAATAAGAATCTGTTGGAAAGTCATGAGGCAAAGAAAGTAGCCATCGAGAAGCGTATCGATGAAATTCAACATCTGACTCTTTTGAAATTTGGAAAGGAGAAGAGAGCTGCAGAAAAGCTTTCCGAAGATGAGAAAACAAAAGTACTTGCGGAAATCGCTGAAAAAGAAGCAGCTGTCGAAAGAGCTAAGGCTGAAGTGGCCCAGCTCAAAACCACAAAGAGTACAATTTGTAAGCAGATTACTCTTTGTAAAAATAAGTTTAGCGGCAAAAGCGGCGCTCTGAACGAAAAATATACTGTATTGAAAGAATTGAGAGAGAAGATTTGCGACAGACCTGCTCTGGCCGCAAAGATGCGCTCCGAGGCTCTCAGATATCAGCAGATTTTCGGAAAAGAGAATTTTTATATTGAACTTCAGTTTCACGGAATGTTCGAAGAGAAAGAAGCTATGATGGAGCTCGACCGCATTGCACAGGAACTTGATATCCCTGTAGTAGCTGCGAACGACGCACACATGGCAACAAATTCCGAAGAAGATCTTATGGGAAGAGAAACTGTAAGATCCTTACGCTTCATGAAAATGGAGCCTTTGGAAGAATCCGATAAGGAGCTTTACCTGAAAGATGACGAAGAACTTTATAATGCCATCAGACAGGTTGTAACTCCGGAAAGGGCTAAGATTGCAATGGAAAACGTCGGAAAGATCGTCGAACAGTGCAATTATGAGCCCAGCAAGGAAAAGCATTATCCCGTCTTCGATAAGAGCGTAGATTCCTTCGAACTCTTAAAGAAAATGACATACGAGGGTGTTCAAAAGCGTTTCCCCGGTGGTTTCCCATCCAAGGAATATGATGAACGTCTGGAGTATGAGCTTGGTGTAATTAAGAAAATGGGCGTTTCAGATTATCATCTGATCGTTCAGGATCTGGTTAATTTCACCAAGAAACTTGGTAAGATGCCGGAAGACAGATACAACTATCTGAAAGAGAATATCTGGAATATGACGTTCGAACAGATTGTTGAATATGTCGAAGCAGATCAGACCTACGTAGGTATGACTGTTGGCCCCGGAAGAGGTTCTTCTGCGGGTTCCCTGGTTTGTTATTGTATCGGTATTACCGATCTGGATCCTATCGAACACGGTCTTTTGTTCGAAAGATATCTTAATCCAGAAAGAGTAACAATGCCCGATATTGATACAGACTACGCCAACGGCTATAGAGATGTAGTTGTTGTATATACCTACAAAAAGTACGGAGAGGACGCTGTATGTAGAATCATCACATATGCAAAATCCGCTCCCAAGTCCGCTATCAAGGATGTGGCAAAGGCAATTGGCATTTCCAAGGGACAGGAAGACGAATATGTTGCTTTGGGAGACGCTCTGGCAGATGTAATTCCCCAGAAACCCAAGGAGCATATTGCAACATATCTTCCGGTATTTGAAGAAATGAACCAAAAGAATCCTAAGGTTGATGAGATCATCAAAAGAGCTATGTCAATCGAGGGAGCATACAACCATTATGGTATGCACGCTGCCGGCGTTATCATTTCCGATAATGATGATGTTAATGAATATGTCCCCCTTTCCTGGGATGATGTCAATAAGCAGTGGAAATGCCAGATGGATATGGTGGAAGCCGAAGAAGCTGGTCTGTTAAAGATGGACTACCTTGGTTTAAAAAACCTCAATATCATTACCGAGATGTTACGTCTTATCTACAAGAGAACCGGTCGCAAGATCGATCCTCAGACAGACATCAAGGAAGAGACAGAAGTTATCAAGGCAATTTGCGCATCCGGAAAGACTAACGCGATCTTCCAGCTTGAATCCGCCGGCATGAAGGATGTGGAGAAAAAGCTGGGAACCGATAAGTTTGCCGACCTGGTATTATTGCTGGCAGCATACAGACCCGGTCCCATGGATTCTATTCCTTCCATGATCGCAGTTAAACATGGCAAAGCTCCCGAGTACAGACATCCGATGCTCGAGCATATCCTGAAAGATACTTATGGTTCCCTGATTTATCAGGAGCAGGTACAGCAGATCTTCCGTGATCTGGCAGGATATTCCTTCGGACGAGCTGACCTGGTGCGTCGTGCCATGAGTAAAAAGAAAGAAGCAGTATTCCTTGCGGAGAAGCCCATCTTCGTCAACGGAGATCCTGAAAGCGGAATCAAGGGATGTGTCGCTAACGGCATTCCTGCAGAGGTCGCTGAACAGATTTTCGATGACATGGTTGACTTTGCAAAGTACGCTTTCAACAAATCCCACGCAGCAGCATATGCGCGGGTAACATACATTCTCTGCTGGTTAAAGTATTACTATCCGATTGAGTTTATGACCGTAGCGTTAAGCTGGGCGAGTGAAAAACAGTTGGTTGCTTTGATCGCAGAATGTAAGTCAATGGGTATTGAAGTAAAACCTGTGGATATCAACAGATCTGGGGCTAAATTCAGCATTGTTGACGAAAAAATCTATTTTGGAATGACCTCCATCAAGGGTATCGGCGCTGTAGAACCCATTATGGCTGCAAGAAAGGAAGCTGCTTTCAGCAGTTTTCACGATTACTATAGAAGAGGCCACTTCAAGAAGAATGTAACTGAAGGCTTAATCAATGCAGGCGCGTTTGATTATTTCTGCAAGAACCGTAAAGCTCTTATGATGGCTTTTGAGGAAATGGAAGAGTGCGCAGGTGGCAAGTCAAAGAATAATTCTGATATCGAAAAGCAGACCGTTATTCTCAATGTCCTGAAAGAAATTGAGAATGAAAAGAACGGGTCCGCAGTAGATGCAGATTATGTATTTGGCAAGCTGAGAGCAGTCGGCTACAAAAATAAAACGCTTCCGACCATCGAAAAAATCCAGGCGAAGATCGATTCTATCGTTAATAAGAATCAGGAAATTGACGCTCAGATTTCTGAGATTGAAATTCCTGAGAATATTGATGAAGATATGATGCAGAAGCTGGAAAATGAGAAGAAGCTGATCGGGGTATTCTTATCCGGACATCCCATGGATGCCTACAGAATTCCCACAAATACCAAGATGATTTCCGAACTCAAGGGTGGCGACGTTGTCAACATCTGCGGAATCATCGAGGATTACAAAATCCGCCAGAGAAAATCCGATAACGCTGATATGTCCTTCTTCACTTTGGAAGACAAGAGCGGTGTTATTGAAGTAGCTTGCTTCACAAAAGCATATGCTTCTTTCGGAGAATTACTTGGTGAAGGCAGAGTTGTCAATATCAGAGGTAAAGTAATGGAAGAAGAAGTCTCTGTTTCCAATAATAATACCGATGGTGATGACGACAGTGCAAATGAGGAAGAGCAGAAAGAGACAGTTCTTAAAATCTCCGTATATGAAGTAAAACCCATGGCTCCTGCAAGCAAAGACCTTATGCTTGAAATTCCGGATATTACTATTTGGAATGATTTATTTAAGGAGTGTGTGGCGCAGTATGTTTCTCCTGTTGGAAAGTATCATGTAGTTCTTCATGACATCTTATTCAATGAAATAAGAGAGACATCACTTCATGTTGTTCCCCAGATAAAAAATGATCCGATCCTTGGATCTTTGATCACAACTTTATAATTAACAGGCGTCGCAAGACGCCTGTTTTTCTGTGCAGAAAAAATGTTATTTTTCAAATTCTGTCATAATAATTATAGGCATAAAGAAAGGAGAAATGCATGCTGACTATATCTTTTACAGAATATGATGATTTGGATCAGAAAGCGGAATTGTTTGAAGTTCCTGAGGATTACGAATTCCCATTAAGAGAGAGCTTTCAATCAAAACTGGACGAAAAACACGGCTTATTTGATCTTATGGTCGCATTTTACAATACTACAGATTCTGATTATCGCGAAGAATTGCGGCGATTTATGTATCAGGAAGTAAAAATTGTAGATTCCCTTGAAGATAACAATCCGATTGGAAAAGCGGTTAAAGGGCAACTTAAAATCTCACCCGAAAAAAATATGAAAATCATACAGAATGTTCAAAATATGGATTTTCAGCTTACGGGATATTTTCCGACAAAACAGGATATCGACGATTACGTGAAAGATAATTCGGAAACGAATCTTGCGTTTTTATACTGGATTTTAAATACACCGATGGATGATCTTTCCGGAGATGAACTGGATACCATGAACTATATTAAAACAATTATCGAAAGAAGAGTAAAGTTGGAGGAATAATGGGAAAGAGACTTTTTATTACAGAGAAACCAAGTGTAGCCAGAGATTTTGCAAAGGCCCTGCATGTTAACGGGGGAGGAAAAGATGGCTATATCGAAGACGACAACATCATTATCACATGGTGTGTGGGACATCTTGTTACCATGAGTTATCCGGAGAAATATGATCCGGATCTGAAATCATGGAAACTCGACACACTGCCGTTTTTGCCTAAAACGTTCAAATACGAGGTTATTGAAAGTGTAGCCAAACAGTTCGGAATCGTTAAAACACAGATTGAAAGAAAAGATGTGGATCATATTTATTATTCCGGTGATGCTGCGAGAGAGGGAGAATATATTCAGCGCCTTGTGCGCCAGTTCTGTAATATCGGAAGCAACGTAGAAGAGCGCAGAGTATGGATCGATTCCCAGACAGAAGAGGAAATTCAGAGAGGTATCAGGGAAGCAAAATTCCTTTCCGAATACGATCTTATCTCCGATGCCGGTTATATGCGTGCCATCGAGGACTATCTATTTGGAATCAATCTTTCCAGAGCTTATACTTTGAAGTTCGGCAGACTTTATAACAATATCGTAGGCAACACAAACAATGAAGTTATTGCTGTCGGCCGCGTTATGACCTGCGTGCTTGGTATGATCGTAAACCGTGAACGGCTGATTAAAGGCTCAAAAGAAATTCCGTTCTATGGGCTTCGTGGGTTTGTTGGCGATTCTTCTGCAGACTGGAAGACAACAGAGACGTCTGCATATTTTGAATCGCCTATGCTTTATAAGCCGGGGGCTTTTTCTGATAAGAAGAATGCAGAAGAACTGAAAGCGAAATGTGAAGCAAAAGGACAGCTTCTTTTCAAAAATAAGGAGAAGAACAGAGAAAAGAAATCCGCGCCCATGCTTTACAACCTTGCCGAACTGCAGGGAGAATGTTCTTCCGCGCTTAAGATTACGCCGGATCAGACGCTTCAGATTGTTCAGACCTTGTATGAAAAGAAGATGGTGACTTATCCCAGAACGGATGCAAGAGTTTTATCATCTGCCGTTGCAAAGGAAATTGCAAACAATATCAATGGATTAAAGAACCATCCGGTTGTTGGTAAATGCGCATCCATGATTGACGCCGGTTACATCAATAACATCGGAAATACCAAATACACCAATGATGCATTGATTTCCGACCACTATGCGATCATTCCTACCGGAAAAGAAGTAAACAGCTACAATTCCCTCGGTGATGATGAAAAGATAGTTTATACCATGATCTGCCGCCGTTTTCTTGCTATCTTTTATCCGGAAGCAATTTATGAGAAAATCGCATATTTCTTCGATTGCGATGGAGAAAGTTTCCAGGCAACGACAAAAACGCTTGTAACGCCCGGATACCTTTCCGTCTATGACAAAACAGTGGAAGAAACAGAAGAAATGTTCTCTGGACTGAAAGAGGGAGAAAGTTACAACGCAAGATTTGAAATTTTGGAAGGAAAAACACAGCCGCCCAAAAGATATACTTCCGGTAGCATTATCCTTGCAATGGAAAATGCAGGACAGTTGATTGAAGACGCGGATCTCAGGGCGCAGATCAAATCCAGTGGAATAGGAACCAGTGCAACGAGAGCAGAAATCCTCAAAAAGCTGATCGCCAATAATTACGTAACACTTAACAAGAAAACGCAGGCATTATCTCCCAGTGAGCGCGGAGAGGTGATCTTTGATATCGTTAACACTATTACGCCATCCCTGCTCAGACCAGAAATGACAGCCAACTGGGAAAAAGGACTGGATATGGTAGCAAGCGGCGATGTGACAAAAGAAGGATATCTGGAAAAGTTATATGCTTATGTCACCCGAGAAGTAAACGCTGTAAAAGAAGCAAACGTAGAAGAAATCAAAAAAGATCTTCCGGAAGAAAAAATCAAAACTTCCAGTTCCGGCGGTTATACCAAAATGGAAGTGAAACCAAAATTCAAAAAGACATCGCCGACAAAAATGCCCGAAGTATGTCCTCACTGCGGCGGAAAGATACGCGAATTCGAAAAAGGATATGGTTGCAGCAAATGCACCGCTGTCGTTTGGAAAAGAATTGGACAGACAATGCTTTCCGAAGAACAGCTTGCAAAACTGCTCTGTTCCGGAGAAACGGATTTTATCGAGTTTAAGAAGAAAGATGGTTCCGGTACATTTACAGCTAAGTTAAAAGCGGCAAGTGACTGGTCCACAAAATTTGTGTTTCAGGAAAGAAAATAGCGTACAATTAGAAAGCGGGGCGTTTTGCCCCACATTCTTTCATAATAATTATGAGGGTAGTATTTTAAAATATAATTTATAAAAAAAGGAGAACGCTATGGACGAAAAAGTCATTGAAGTGAATCTGTCTCTGGATGAAGAGAAGTCCGCAGACAACGAAGTGACGGTTGAGACCGTCAAACATTATGAAGACACCAATCGTGCCGAGATTGAGGGTACGATGGTTAGTCGTTTTGATGCCGGTAAGGTAGCATTATTAACTATCCTTGTAACCACAGGACGTGAAAAGAATGAGACTTCCGGCATTACCGTTGTTGTGACCGGTGACCTTTATGAAAAAGCCGTTGCTATCAAAGAGGGCAGACGCGTCAAAGTTACAGGAGAAATGAGAACTATTCCCGATAGAAAAAACCCCGGTTTTTATACCTGCCAGGTATTTGCAAAAGAGCTGGAAGAAGCAAAGAGTCAGCTGGAAGAAGAGTTTGACATCAAAGGTCGTGTGTATGACCAGTCATTCAACAGGGTATTTGTTGTCGGAACAGTATCCCGTCTGATCCAGATTAACAGAAATTACATCAAGGTCGTAATTCAGGTTAAGAGTGATAAAAAGACAAGATACATTGAAGGATCCCTCATCGCAAGAAACATGAAGAATGTAATTCCTCACGTTATGGTTGGCAGCCGTATCTGCGCCGTTCTCGAAATGCGCAGCACCAGAAAAGAAGTAGACGGAAAGCCCGTTTACCGTAAGGATGCCTATATTGTGGATATGAAGGAAATCTAAGAAGTTGCCTGCCGTGCATCAAACGGCAGGCATTTTCTTTCATAATAATTATGATATTCAAGAGATGAGGAGAAACCTTATCTCTTTTTTGTTTAGCTGAAAGGAGAATAAAAAATATATGAAAAATGTAGTGGTTATTAAAAAGGACGGAACGACTCAGGATTTCAATCCGGAGAAGATCAAAAAAGCGATTACAAAAAGCGCGGATCGTGTTTTGATAGATCTCAGCGAGGAACAGAAAAACAAAATCGTCAATATTATCAAAAAGCATATTGATGAAAAGAATCTATCTGAAATTCCTATATACACAATGCACAATTTGGTCGAAGGAGCACTTGACGATGTGTCTCCGGAAGTAGCAAAAAGTTATCGTGATTATCGCGATTACAAAACTACTTTTGTAGATATGCTTGATAAGATATATCGTAAAAGTCAGTCCATTATGTATATCGGAGATAAGGAGAACGCGAATTCCGATTCTGCGCTGGTATCCACCAAGAGAAGTTTGATTTTCAATCAACTGAATAAGGAATTGTATCAGAAGTTTTTCTTAAACAGAGAAGAGCAGCAGGCCATCAACGACGGATACATTTATATTCACGATATGTCTGCGAGAAGAGATACAATGAACTGCTGCCTGTTCCGTATGGGCGAAGTGCTCAAAGGCGGCTTCGAAATGGGTAATGTCTGGTACAATGAGCCGAAAACGCTGGATACAGCCTGCGATGTTATCAGCGATGTCATTCTGAATGCAGCAAGCCAGCAGTACGGCGGATTTACTGTTCCTGAGATTGACAAGATACTGAAACCCTATGCGGAAAAATCCTTAAATCTTCACAAAGAGGAATATCTTTCCGTGTTTAAGGACAGCGAGCAACCTGTGACCGATGAAATTCTGAAAAAAGCTGAAAAATATGCATGGGACAAAACCGTAAGAGAAATGGAACAGGGCTATCAGGGCTGGGAATACAAGCTCAATACCGTGGCAAGCAGCCGTGGAGATTATCCATTCACTGCAATTTCCTTTGGTCTCGGAACCGATCCTATTGAAAAGATGATCTCCAAAGCAATTTTGAGAGTTCACAGAGAAGGACAGGGTAAAAAAGGAAATAAGATCCCGGTGCTGTTCCCGAAGCTGATTTTTCTGTACACCAAAGACCTTCACGGAATCGGCGCTGAAAACGAGGATGTGTTTGAGGAAGCTGTCAAAACATCGGCTAAAACGATGTATCCTGATTACACCAGCCTCGACAGTGATGATACGATCGGAGAAATGTGGCATAAATATCACAAGGCTATTTCTCCCATGGGCTGCAGAGCATATCTGTCCCCCTGGTACGAAAGAGGCGGAATGTATCCGGCAGATGATAAAGATGTTCCTGTCTTTGAAGGACGTTTTAATATCGGGGCCGTATCATTACATTTGCCTATGATCCTTGCGAAAGCAAGAAAAGAGAGCAGAGATTTTTACGAAGTTCTGGACTATTATATGGAACTGATCCGTAAGCTTCACATCCGCACCTACGCATATCTCGGAGAGATGAGGGCTTCGACAAATCCTCTGGCATACTGCGAAGGCGGCTTCTACGGAGGCAATTTAAAACCTTCCGACAAGATCAAGCCGTTACTTAAATCAGCGACAGCAAGTTTTGGTATTACGGCACTGAATGAGCTGCAGGAACTGTATAATGGCAAGTCATTTGTCGAAGACGGAGAATTCGCATTGGAAGTTATGCGGCATATTCAGGACAAGGTGAATGAATATAAGGCGGCCGACGGAAATCTGTATGCCATTTATGGCACGCCCGCTGAAAATTTATGCGGACTGCAGATTAAGCAGTTCAGGGCAAAATACGGTATTGTCGATGGTGTTTCCGACAGACCGTATGTGAGCAACAGCTTCCATTGTCATGTATCTGAAGACATTACGCCGATTCAGAAACAGGATCTGGAAAAGAGATTCTGGTCTTATTTCCAGGGCGGAAGAATCCAGTATGTAAAATATCCGGTAAATTACAACGTGACAGCAATCAAGAGTCTTATCCGGAGAGCAATGAACCTTGGATTTTATGAAGGCGTCAATATGGCATTATCCTATTGTAATGATTGCGGACATGAGGAACTGGATATGGATGTGTGCCCCGTCTGTGGCAGCCGTAATTTGACCAAAATCGATCGAATGAACGGTTACCTTGCATATTCCAGGGTACATGGAGATACGCGGCTTAATGAGGCTAAAATGGCCGAAATCGCGGACCGTAAGAGCATGTAAAATATTTAAGAAGGAGCCGAAAGGCTTCTTCTTATTATGGAGGTAAAAATGATCTATTTTAGAAATATCAATGACATTGAAGATTATTCCGGAAAGGAAATCTGGCTGATTATGCGGAGTGTCACTGGAAATCTGGAGAAGATAGCGAAGCTGCCGAATGTTCATGTTGTACCGGAACTTGCGCCGTCAGAGAAATTATACACAGACTTTCTTCTTTGGAAAAAGAAATTGGAATGGGGACAAGAAAAGTTCGACAACGAATATACGCCATGCTTCATTTATCAGCTTTCTACCGATAAGAAAGCGCAGCTTAAACTATTGGAACTATGTAAGAGAAAAGATAACTCGATTTATCTGTGCTGTGCCTGCGAGCGCGAGCAGATGTGTCATCGGATCATCATTGCAAGAATGTTGGATCAGTGGGGAATCCCTGTTGATGTAGAAAATGTAATGCATTTAAAAAGGCAGCCGTAAGCTGCCTTTTTCTTATCTTAAAAATATGCAATTTGTTCACGAACAAACTCCCTTTTTAGTTTTGGATAAGGTCCTCCATCAACGTCATAATTTTCAAAATAAGACTGTGATTCGTTTTTTACGGATAAACCTGCAGATTTTCGCATAAAACCGGGCTGTTCGGTGCCGCCTATAAAATATACTGCACAGTGAAATTGATCAATCAATTCATACCTTTATTATATCAGAAGTATTTTGAAATGCAAATTTCTGCACAGAAATTTTCGATGTTTTTATTTTTTGTATTTCATAATAATTATGGAGGATAAAATATGGAAATTAAAAATTTTAATGTAAAAGTATGGAAAGAAGATAATATTGCGACACCGGAAGGAAATTACATGTGTGTCGTTCCGGGAGAAAACGGATATCAATGGGCGGATCTTTTTAAAGACAGATTTCGCGAACTGGAGCCTGGAATTGACGGCGACCATATTAAGGCTTTATCTTTCTCTTTGGAATTTTTATGCGAAGATATCGAATTTATCAAAATCAATCATTTTATTTTAGATTTCTTCGAGACAATTTTTTCAGAGGGGAATGTTTTGTCCATTCGAGGGTTGAATAACGATAATTTATTTAAGTATGAAATATTGTGTTTTCCGCTGGTAAGAAGAGTTTTGAAAGCTTCCAACTGGGTTGCAAAGGATGAGGAAGGATATAAGATTCATCAGGATATATTAAATACCTTTCTTGCTTCGTTTGAAAATACATTTTCCATAAATATTACCAACAGAGCTGATTACGCTGATTCTGGAGCATCGGCAGAACCAGTTGCAAAAGTGGATTTGATTTCGCAAATGGACGTCCCCGAACCCAAAGCTTCAGATTATAAAGAAATGATTTATGATGCAGCTGGATTTGATGCCCAGACGATCACGGACGCCGGATACGAACGTTTCACACAGATGTGTTCACATATCATTTCCTATTATACGACCGGCGTCGAAAAAGCACTTTACTTTAAAGCGCAGGTTGGTGATATTACACCCGAAAACTTCATGAAGAATGTAGAAGATACTACAAGACGTCTGTATCAGAATATCACCGACAGAGATATAAAACTCCTGCTCGATAAAATCTACAGTGCCGTTTACAAAAATTATGTGCTTGATCAGCTGATCGAATCAGATGAGATCAGCGACATTAAGGTTATTGACCCGAAACATATCCGAGTAAAAGTAAATGGGAAAAGAATGACTTCTAATGTAGGATTCATTAATGCAAATGATTATATCAACTACATTAATAGCTTGGCCATAAGATATGGTTTGGATCTCGCGAATGAAGCCTACCATGTGTTTACAGACGAATATACAAGCCCCAAATTCATTCTGAGAATGAATATTGCCACACAGTATGTAAATTCTTCGCCTTTTCCGTATTTACATATCAGAAAGATAAGAAAAAATAAATATACTATTGATGATTTGATAGAAAAAGGCGTTATGACGAGGAAGGTGGCAAATTACCTTATTGAAAAAATTAATACCACAGGAGTCGTAATCTGCGGCAAAGGCGCATCAGGAAAAACGAATCTATTGAATGTATTGCTTGATCTGATTTATTATAATATGTCCGGATTGGTTATTCAGGAAAGCAAAGAATTATTTTCAAATAAACATCCCGATTTTATGTTCCAGCATATCACAAACAGCAAAAACGGACGTCCGGCATACGGGTTGAAGGAAGAGGCCACAAACGGATTGCTTACTGATCTGGATCACTTCATCATCGGTGAGATTAAGGGCGGAGAGGCATGGTATTTCTTAAACGCTGCTTCTACTGGCCACATCTGCAGCTGTACTGTCCATGCGCCGTCTGCGAAAGACGCGATAGATAAGCTCGCGGATTATGTTACTTATGAAAGTAAATATTCCAAAGAACAGGCCATGTATATGCTGAAAGAGCTTAAGACTATCGTATTTATGTCGCATTTTAAGATTAGGGAAATTGTTGAAATTACCGGATGGGACGACGAAAAGAAGCAGCTCATTTTCAAAACAGTATACCAGTTATAATTTCTGTGCAGAAAAATCAGTTTTTCGGAAAATGTGTCATAATAATACTAGATAAAGAAAACTAGCCAAGAAAGGACAAAAATATGGATACAAAAGCTTTTAAGACACGGACCATTATTCAGTCACAGACTTTAAGCGGACAGAGGCCTGCGATCCGGCAGAACCCCAGCAGAAGACAGGATCAGTGGGTAATCGGTCTCGATATCGGTTATTCTTCCGTAAAAGGAATGAGCCAGAACGCTCTGTTTACTTTCCCAAAATTTGCAAAAAAGTTGCCTAAGAATGCGGTAGCTCTCGCAAAACCTTTGGATACGGATATTCTGTACCGTGACGAAAACGGTGAGATTTACGCTGTAGGTGAAAAAGCAGAGAAGATGCTTTCTATCGAAACCGCAAGTGATAATGATCCGACTTTGTTCGGAAGGAATCATTATTACAGTGAAACGTTTAAAATCGCCGCCCGCGTAGGTCTAGCAATGGCTCTTCAAAGCAATACTTACGGATCCCCAGAAGGAAAGAGAATCGTCGTACAGACCGGACTTCCTTCCGCATATATGCTCGATGACGCAAGATATATCAGAGAAGTTTTTGCCGATCATTATAGTTTTGATCTCAAGATGGGACGTGAGGACTGGAGACACTATGAGTTTACGCTTACGGAAAATGACATCTTTGTTATGCAGCAGCCGATGGGAGCATTGATTTCTCTGGTAGTGGATAAGAATGGCATTCAGACACTTGATTCTGAAGCAATTTTCCGCTCAAGAATCCTCGTATTCGATCCCGGTTTCAAAACAGGAGATACCGCATATATCAAAGGCGGAGAGATCAACCCGGCAGACTGCCAGACTTTCGAGGAACTAAGTATGTTGGAAGTACTCAATCGCACTGCTGAAAAAATTCATCAAAAATACGGTGTTACGGTAACAATCCCCGCTATGCAAAATTATCTCGAAACAGGAGAAGTAAAGGTACTGGATCGGAAGAATATGAGATCGTACCCGGTTGACTTTGCTGATTTGTTGGAAGCTTCCAGCATGGAAGTGTGCGATATGGCGATTTCAAAGCTGGTGGAAGTATATAATTATTTCAGCGAAGTGGATTACCTTACACTTTCCGGAGGAACCGGTGCTGCATGGTATCCTTATTTTAAGGAAAAATTATCCGGCTTTGAAACTCTCAATATCATTCCCTGTAACAGAAACGATGACATTTCTTATATTTTTGCGAATGTCAGAGGTTACTACATGTACCGGATCAATATTGGATAAGGAGTGTGCCTATGGCTAATAAAACAACATTCTATGTCCGTATTTATTCCCGTCACGACCATGACCTTATGATGTATTACCTGTCCCTTTGCAGTTGCGAGGGGACAGGCAGCAGAGAATTTTCTAAAGTGCTCAAAACGGTATTGAGGGATTATGCACGAAAAAGAAAATCTCAGATTCCGATTGTAAAAACACAGGCTGATATAATTCCAAAAGGGTCGCTGAAAATCAGATTTTCTCTTGATAACAAAGAAGACGCGGATGTGATAAAAATCTTGCGATCCGTATATAAAAGGCAAATGAACAGCTTCATCAAAAATCTGCTTAGGTCAAGAGTAGAAGAAAGCCAGCTCGAAAGCTATTTCCGTACTTCTGAAAAAGCAGCATTAGCGGTGGTTGATGGTATTGAAAATAGAAAAAAGCGTGTGACTGCCACCAGAGTGCAGCAAATGAATGCGGAAGAAAAAACGATAGAAAGCGTTGTCAAGCCGGAAAAAATTTCTGTTGAAGCCACAGTTGTTCCCAATATGCCAAAAGCCGAAGAGACAATACCCAAAATAAGTTACAACAAATCATTTACCTCAACGCCTATAGTACCGCAAAAAAATAATAACACTGTACCAGGTCAGACAGAAAATTCTTCCGAATTCAATATTTTTGGAGCCTTGGAACAAGCAATGAATTTCGGACAATAAGAGGAGAAAAATTATAAAAACATAACATAGCGTCTGTAATATTTTATCGTTTTAAACAAAATTTAGGAGGTTAATAAAGTATTATGAAATATTTAGTTGTATTTTTTCAGAAAACGGAGTACATACTGCGTCATACGATTTTAAAAACGTACCGCCTACCATTAAAGACATACAGGAAATGCAAAAAGATTTACAGAGACAGCTGAATTTGGCTAATGCGCCTGCAATCGTAAATTGGTTGCCAATCAGTGAATAAAAAGATTATTAATCATATATAAAAATATCTAAGCAAAAAATCAGATCGAAAAAGTAAGAAAACTCAAAAATAAAATCCTATCAGAAATTTGGAACAATAAGAGGAGAAAATTATGAACGAAACAGTATTAAAATTAAAAGATACCGAACTTGCTAAACGAGTTTCCGCAGTAGAAGAATTCTGTAAGAGCAACAAACTGCCGTATTTTATCGGAATACCAGTGGAAAACACCAAAGAAGGTACATCTTATTTTTATTCTTATCTGACTCCAGCAGTATCCGGTGTGGAGCTGACGGAAGACAAGGTAACAAAGATGTTGAATGTAGCAAATGGATTCAACACCGTACCTCCGGTTCCTGTAACAGAATTCATGTTTTAGAATTTATCACGAAAGCGCCCATTATTCGGGCGCTTTTTTACATAAAACGTTCGTATCAAGAATCTTTCATAATAATAGTAGCGAAGAATATTAATTTCAGAAAGGAAAAACCATGGATTATTTGCTTTTTAAAAAGAATGATCCAATTTTATCATTCAATCTTTCTAAAAATAACGTAGTGCGAATGCGCGAAATATTTACGCCCGAACTGCTTCCTTACAATATGCAGGATCCGGATGGAAAACAGTTAAAAGACTGGTTGCAAAAGAGATGCATTTCACAAAGCAGGCCTCATATAGACAAGCTGTATGAAATTACAGGAAAGAACAGTTCATTTGAATTGTCCATATCATGTCATTGTGTGAATTTAACGGACTGTTACTGGATAAAAACAGAAGAAGATCCGGTTAAATGGGAAGATGTTGATTTCCGCGCAAACGGTTATTCGGAATCTGTCGGAAATCTACTGTTGAAAAATGAAATTTACGGCAATGATTTTATTTCTCCGGACTTAACCACAAATGGCATTACGGAAAAGGCCTGGAAAAGAATAAACGACCTGGATTATCTGTTTAAGCTCGGGAGAGCACCGTTTTTTCAAGAACCATATAACGAAATTGCATGTTCAAAAGTCGCACAGTGTTTTCCTGTATTGAATGCAGTTCCTTATTTTTTGGGACTCGTAGGAGATAAGCCGGCGAGCGTATGCGAAAACTTTCTGAAAGATAATCAGGAGTTTGTCCCGGCTTCTTATTTGATTCCTAAAGGACACCCGCAGGAGGCAAGATACATTAGGCTCACATACGTTTGCAAAGAACTCGGAATGCATAACGTTAAAGAGTTTCTTGATAACATGATCGCATTCGATTACATCATCAATAACACAGATAGACATTTAGGAAATTTCGGTTTTCTTAGGAATGCGACGACGGGAGAATATTTAGGTCCTGCTCCGATTTTCGATAATGGTAATTCTTTGTGGTTCGATGAGCCAATCGAGTGTAATTATACGGTAGATAATTTCTCCAAACCATTTTGCGATTATCACGAAGATCAATTAAAACTGACGAAAAAGTTGGATAATATAGACTTCGTTAATCTAAAACTGATGCCGGAAATCGTTCGAGCAGAACTGCTCAAGGTATGCGACATCGAGCGCGTTGATAAAATTATCGGGACTTTTTCCGATAGGATCAATTCTTTGTATGAATACCGCGAAAGGATAGCGGTACAAAAGAAAGACCTGTTCAAAAATTATTCCATTGAGGAGGTAAGATGATATGAGTGTTTATGATGATAAAATGAACCAAGAAATGCTCAAAGTGGTCTGTGACCTTAATAGATTGATTGCGGAAGTTGTAAAAGTAACCGGAGTGACTATTTTGAATGCTTTGACCAATAAAAGCATGAAAGATAAACTCGATATTCGTGGTCATTTTAATAATTATGATGTTTTGAGCGTAACTGGGCTTTCTATGGACGAAGCAAAAGCTCTGTTAAAAGAAAAGAAAAAAATCATAGCTAATGGATTTTACGATAGAGGCGGACATTATATTCTTGCAATCAAAAGATCTGATTTCGATAAAATTTCCGAACTTGAGAAAGAAATCGCCGACGGCACATTGGATGTTGATGATTTTCTTGAAGAATACAGAAAGAATAAATCCGAACAGGAACATGGACATTCGTCCGATGGTGAACGGCCTAACGGCATGCCTGACCCAATCGACGTTCCCTTTGAAGAGGTTCCCGAGGATGCCTCGGAATTAATCGAAGAAGATTTTGAGCAGGGCAGGGATTTTGAAGTCAACTTCAATCCCGAAGAAGTTGTTCGGAGTATTGAAAATGTTAAATCCAATGAAATAGAGAATGAAGTCGCTGCAGAGGAAGCTGTAGATCATAACAATGATTTTGCGTCCGGTGAAAGAAATGAAGCAGAAGTATCTGAATCTACCGATATTCCGCAGACAGAAGAGGATATTAAAGAACCTGATATTTCGCCGGAAGTTCCTCCCGTTCAGGAAGAATACGTTGATGGGTCGTCTGTTGAGAATCAGAACATTGATTCCGGTGATGAACACGCGCCCGAAGCGACAGAGGAATCCTTAAGAGAAGATTCCGATAACGCGCCGTCTATCCCGAAAAAATCAGAAATAGAAAATAATGCAGATATTGAGGAACAGCGCGGCACGGAAGCAGATAGCGAACCTGAGCAGCGCGATATCGATGCGAATAGCGAATTTGGACAGTACGAAACTGAAAAATCGGCCGATGATCGTCCTGACAACTCCCATTCAGAAGAACATAAGGAAAAATCTGAGTATTCTGGAGAATTCAATAAAGAGAATTCTTCACATTCTGAAGAACATAAAAAAGATTCGGCGGAACAATATACGAAACCTGATGAATCTTTTTCAGAAGAGTACAAAGTTGAAGAATCAGATAATTCTCATTCTAATGGACAAAGTGCTGAAAGACAGAATACGCCGGAACACGAATCTCACAACGAAGAGGTTTTTGATCATTCGGCGCTGGCCGAAAGCAGCGCTACGGATCGTTCTGGAGAAAATACTTCCTATCGAAATAATGATGCAACGACGTATTCTAATGAAGGTATATCAATAGACGAAAGAGACAGACGAGAAAAAGAAGAAGCTATTCGGAAACAGATCGATCGAAGAGAGCGCAGAGAAAATGTAACCGTTACCGAGGTTGGAACCGGAGCGAGCTTATTTTCTTCTTATGGTGATGTCAAAGAAGCGGAACAACTGCATGCAGCAGACAAGACAAACAGACCTGCTTTTTCGGATCATAGAGAGGTAAAAACTGATTCAAAGAATGAATCTTCTGGATTAAAAATGTTGCAGAATGGTGACTCTCGCAAAGATGCGCTAAGTTACAAAGAACAGTCTCAGAACCATTATACGCTTCCTTCTTCAAATTCAACAGGAGATAAAACTAACGTTCAATTTAATAAACTGACTTTGGTAAATAAATATACAGGCAATGTTGCTACCGATATGATTAAATCTGTTGGTACTGTCTTTGTGGGGTCCATAGAAGAAGGCAATAGGGAGTCAATGCAAGGACAGGGAAAAGCTCAAATGTCCGGGATATCCACTTACATTAATAATATTGGCTATTCCAACCTTGCTTCTGTCAAACGAGATGCTTTGATCAGAAAGACTCAACGAGAATTAAACAGCGGAACCGGGGCTTACGGACAACTTAATCAACTGCTAAAAACAAAAGGATTTGCTGGAATCGATTTTTCTTCTCGAAAACAAGCAGGAGCTTCTATGGAGGATATTTATAAAATGCTCCAAAGAAGCGGGATGGCTTCCAACAGAAGCGGTGTATGGGATTTAACGAAATTTGACAGATTGTATCGCCGCGCAAGAAAAGGCAATGATTATAGTGAAATAGCCCGTGCTTTAGGAATCAGCAGTATTTCTAAAGCCGAAATGAAGCTTATTGGAGAACAAATCAATCAAATTGCCAGAAGAGATAGAACAGGTAGAAAATCCACAGAAGGTGCGGTGAGTACAGGAAAAACACTTCGCTCCATGATTGCACATAAACTTGGACAGGACAGTCAGGTTCTCGCCGGATACATGAATATCAAACAAACTGTACAAACAGTACGATCGACCGTAAAAGCTGCATGGCTGATGGCGATCACAACTGGACGTGTTATCGGCAAGCTTGGTAAATGGGCCGGCCGCTTAATTGGTTATGGTGCCAATACAAGGCTCTTGAGAGATACTGCGTTTGGAAAAGGATACAGAAAAATAGATTCCGGAGCAAAAAAGATTGGCGGCAAAATAGATGATTTAAAAAATCATCATCGGGAAAAGAAAGATAAAAAGGATTCTAAAAAAGAGAAAAAGAAAACCAATGAAAAGAAAAAGAGAGAAGATAGGCAAAAAGCCAGAAGAAATGCCCGCCAGGCAAGATTTGCCTCCTTGGCAGGAAAATGGAATCGTTTTGCCCCTGGTTTTTTAAGAACGAATAGTTTCATTGGAAGGACGGTTGGTAATCTCGGCAAGGCTGTCGCAAGAACAACAAAAATACTGGGTAATGTGTTTAAATCAGTTTTTAGTTTAATTGGGGCAGTTTCTCTTGCAAAAGCATATATTAAAAAAACACTAATTTATGTTCTTGGAGGCTCTTTTCTTATAATGGGTGCAGCAGTTGTTATCATATCAGCTCCAATTGATTTCATTCTTGGCTTTGAAACCACAGATGACGAAGATAGCACTGGCGATCCAATAATGGATAAAACAATGCATTCTTTGCAGGAAATGGAAACTAAATGGACTGATAGTCTGCTTAATGATACGGAAAGCGTGGACCTTACTGATTATAATTTAAAATATGGATCTTCTTACAAAACAGCGGCGGAATATATGCCCGCAAGCGGCGCTCCGAGAATTTTCTGGGGACAGCATAATGTAAAATGGAACAATTTGTCTGGTTTTACGGCTAATCCGTTCGGTAATTTCGACCTTGAGAATGATAACACAGCTTCATTTATGAACAATATAAACGGTGGTGTAGAGCTGATTTACAAAACAAAAGATGGGTCAGCAAGAACCAGTAACATTAAGGAAATTATCTGTATGGCAGATATTTACACAATGTTCAGTACGGAAGCAGAGGATACTCACGATGACGGACAAGCTGTAGACGGAAGTGAAAGTGCAAATGCAAAACAGTCCGGAGCTACATTTGCGGCATCCAATAAAAAAATTAATGGAGATATAAAATTATGGGCTTCGAACAGCATGATTGCTTATGCGCAGGATCTATTCAATATGTCTCATCAGGAGATCATTGATCTTCAGTACGTCATTTTACCGACCAAAGTAACGAAAGATTCTTTTGATCCGGACACAACGATCGTCGATGGCGAAAACAACACATCCGTAAAAGTAACACAGTGTCCCGATTATGATTTAGGCGGTTGTCAGATTTACGAGAATTTTTATTACGATAAAAATGGCATAGCTGTAAAAGACAAAGACGGAAATCTCCATACAGCCGGCGGCGTATATCCATTAAGAAAAAACAATATGGAATTTGATGAAGATGAATCCGAAAATATCATAAATACAGAATATTGCTTTGCAGATAGCGTTGCTGGATTTGGAAATATTTATAACTCAGATAACGCTGCTTGTTGGAAAATTGAACTTCAAGACAGTAAATCAGACGAAATTGAAGATTATTCGGAGCCAAGCGAAAGTGGAATTTCCGATGCTGTTAAGAGTTTGACCGGTGACAAAGAATATGTAACAGGTTTTTCTTGGAGTGATGCGGGATATTTTATCCTCACTACAGAAATTGTTGGAGAGACAAGAACACATACTAATCCAGAGTGGGTGATTGATGAGCCTGCTAGTCCGGGACATCCAGAAAAAGGTCATATAGCATTAAACCCGTATCAGGCAACAGACGTTGAATCCCGCACTTATCATGTGACTCATGAATGTGTAGGAGACCATCATGGGCGCTATTGCGGAGGTCATCTGAAGGCAAAAATAACCGGCGTAATATATGGCTTTACAGATGCGGAAGTTGGTGCCGAAGAGGCTGGTGTAACGATTGCAGGAAAAGTAGAAGATGGTAGTTTCATTCACAAGGATAGCAATAAATTCGTTGTAGATAACCCGAATGTATTTAAAACTGCAAAGGATATTTTTGATATTGATGCAGCATGTACACACCCTAATGAAAGAGAAGATTGGGAAGGCTGGACCGAAGAGAATATTGAATTAACACTTCTTAAATACAACATGGACTGGGAAGATCTGTATGGTTTTGATCTTACGACGACGCTTGGCGGACAGGCATTAACATCTGCCGATACGCAGGAGATTATGAAACAGATTAGAGAAAATTACCCTGGTTTGTCAGAAGAACGATTAAGTGTTGTGGAAAGGGGATTAAATTATGTAGGGAAAATAGGGTATAGCCAAACACATCACAACTGTCCTTTGGAAGGACCTTGTTTAATAAGTAAGAGCGGACCTTGTTATTTGTCAGATTGTTCCGGTTTTACATCAAATTTGTGGATTGATGAATTGGGTGGCATATATACAACAGATGGATTTCGAATTATGCTGAATGGAAAATTTGATTCTTCAAAGAATTTGCCTGGAGACATCATAGTGCATTATGATCCGAACGGAAATCACGCACTTTTATATATCGGTGAATTTGAATATGATGGAACTTATCAGACATGGTCCATCGATTGCTCCACAGTAAAAGGTGTCGGAAACGTATTCCTTCGCCACAGAGATTATTACGATAGTTGTTCTTATATTTCACCAGCGCCTTAATTAAAAAATAAATAAAAACAACCCTTAATCTCTAAGAAGGAGAGAAGGGTTGTTTTTTGTTTCAATACATAACATTTAATTTTCTATCTTTTTCATATTGTCTTACGTCAAATGCCGGCAAAGCTATTCTTTTAGCATTCGCGTATTCATTTTCAATGATAAAATTAACAGCTTCACCACTTTTCTCATACCAATTCGCGCCAAACTTTTCCAATAACGTGTTTTTAAGTTTTTCTTGGGCGTCATATAAACTTAAGCCTTGCCTCAAATATGTTTTCGTGATTTCTGCAATTTTATTTGCATAATCAATATTACCCATTATTTTTGTTTTATTATCCATTAGGCTTACAGAACACATATAGTTTGGTGAAATCATAAATAGAGTCTCCTTCCAAATTTTTTAATTATAGTTGCGATTTTATCTAATGAATATTTTATCCTCATATACTTATTATGAATGATTTAACTCATATTATAACATATAACTGCAAAATGGGAGAGTATTTTTATACAAATATGTGTTCGCATCTTTTCGAAGTTGCGAAAAGAATATTGCTTTTGATAAAAATTATAAGACTTGGCGATTATTATTCCCACTGGAATTTTCAAATTCTATTTAGCCATATTTTTATGTGTGTTGGAATTTTCATATTCCATTCAAATATATTTATATTCTTTGTGGAATTATTTTATTCTTACACGAATAATTCATCCAGCGTGTCTGCTAAAAACCAATTCTGTCAAAGCGCCGTTTTCGCCAGACCCGCGCTTAAATTATAAATGTACACAACCCATATCGCCATGATCCATTGTGTCAATTCTAAAGCATTTACTCAAAATCCATATATGGAAAATGTTTCTGCTTCTTTTCCAAAGGATATTTTTGTGCAGAAATTTGAGTGTTTTTGACTTATCTATCATAATAATTATATAAAGAAATGTAATTTAGCTCAGAGGTACGTAGATATGGGTAAAAACTATTTTAAGGAACGTGACAAAAAGAATATGTCTGTTGTGATGGAATTATCCACCTCTCTTCCTCAGGCAGTCACCGAGTACATGAATGCGATTTCGCTATCCAGGGCCCCGTCTACGCTGGCAAATTATTCACGGCAGCTTAACATTTTTTTCACATGGGTAACTGATAATGAAATTATTCAGAAAAAGTCGAAGGAAATTGATTTTGATGATCTGTCGTTGTTGACTTCCGACGATATCATTTCTTTTATGCACGCACTACGATTCACAGGTGACAATGACGAGACCTTACGGGCTTATTTACGGGCCATTTCTGCATTTTACGTATATTTTATCAAAAACGGAAAATTGGGGGTTAATCCGGTCGATGGCGTGATCAGACCGAAGCATAAAAAGTCTCCGCGAATCTATCTGGATGAAACGGATACGAAAAAGTTTATGTACTCAGTAGATACGGCGCACGGTCTTACGGATCGGGAAATCAAATACCGTGATACTATCATGACGGCATCCAGGGATATCGTTATCGTAAATTTGCTTTATGATACCGGCGTGCGTGTTTCGGAGTTAGTTGGGCTGGATATCAAAGATATTGACCTGCAGAGATGCCGCATGACCGTTCAGCGCAAAGGCGGCGACATCAACATCGTGTATTTTTCAGATAAAGTAAAGGAATATATTCTGAATTATTTTGAAGTTCGCAAAAAGATTGTTGCCGATAATGAAGACGCGCTGTTGCTATCGTTCGTGGGAAAAAACAAAGGACATAGAATGTCTGTCAGATCAGTGGAAATACTGATCAAAAAATATGCTACTGCTTCTGCGGTAACAAATGCAGAAAAATTCACTCCGCACAAAATGCGGCACACATGCGGCATGTCTCTTTTGAAGGCAACGCATGATATAAGCCTCGTACAAAAGCAATTCGGTCACCGGAATATAACATCAACCACGATATATGCAGAAACGGATGATTCAGATGTGGCTGCGGTGAGAAATCTGCGGCGGAATGGAGAGATGCGAAATGAGTGATATTTTCATTGGTATTTGCTTTTTACTTGTTTTGACAATTGTGACTGCATCTGTGTTTATTGCAGCATTTCGATCGTGATTTTGCAAATCACATAGCTTAATTTATAACGTAAATATACATATTAAAAGGAATATATGAATGCGCAAAGGACAAATTAAATTAGTTGAAAAACTAAAAAAGATTTATGGAGAACAAAATAACATTGTTGCTTTTTTTGAAAACTCTGAAATACCACTTAACAGATTAAACTCCATTTATCTTATACTTAAATGTATCAATAAAGAAGAGCTATTCTGCCTAAATACAGATGAATTACAAGAAATTACTGTAAAAATAGATAATCATGCAGAGATATTATATTTTGCATTGATGTTCCATGCATATGGATATAATGATTCTGTAATTCACTATGTCTCTTTACAGGAATTTGAAGAGATTTATAATTATATTGAATCTCCAGAATATTGCAAAGAAGTACTTGATGTATATGAATATTGCGAAACATTCACACAGGCAAAAGCAGCAATTGCAAAGTGTCCAATAGGTTTTGATTTGGATGATTTTACATATTTATTTAAGCATGCTGCTATAGTCAAAAAACATGCGAATATAGATGAAGTTATGCCATATGTAATGGAGGCTCTCCAGTTATCTAAGGAACAAAGAAACGGATTGTATGCTTTTTCTGCCTGGGGATGGTCATTGGATTTGATTCGTAAATATCATTATGATATACAATCTTATAAAAAGTCAATAGCCAGTATTATGCTTTCCGGATGTAATATGCAAAATTTTAATAACGAATCATGGGAGCAATATGATTATTATCAAAATCATTTTCCGATATCTCTCGAAGAAAAAGAGAAATTACAATCATTAAATCTGCAATCTAATATAGAAATTTATAGAGAAACGTTTTATAAAAAAGTTTCATTCTCGAATAATGCTATAACGATTTATTTGACGAAATATGATTCGTTTAAATGGGAAGATAATTTCAAACTTACTTATGGCAAAAAAGATAGATCGGATAAAATTGTATATTTTTATAATACCGGTGGATTTTATAAGAAAATAAAAGAAAAATCAACCTTAATTCCAATTAATTTACAGGAAATTATAAAATTAATTTCTGTTTATGGAAATACGATTACCGATTTTTTATATCCATATTTTGAAACGTTATCAGAGGATAATGAAATTTATCTGGATGTACTTAGGATTATGAGAAGTACTACTACTAATAATATATATTATTCTTGTATTCCTCCGATTCCTCTCTCTGAATTCAAAGGCAAACATACTTTAAAAGAGGTTATGACGTCTTATTATAAAAATACAGAGGATATTCCTTGGAATAAAATAGATATTAAGATTTGTTATGCATATTTTAAATTACGAAAAAGAATTGAGCCTGCTGGATATACTATTTTATGGAATTGGCTAAATAATCATCAGGAATCACTTACAGTTTTAGATTGCGTATTTATAGAAATCTTAATGAGCCGTTTTAATGAAAACAGTTATTGGGAGAATATAAGTATTTATGGCAAAAACCAAAAAGTGACAAAAGAAACGGTAAGATATACAGTACAAGATTATATTAATTTTTGTCATACACTACACAAAAAGATACGTTTGACATTTACAAGCGCAAAAAAGATGAAAGAGCTCCATGATGACTATGCTGTAATTATAAAAAACAAATACACTCCGACAATCACAATTCCAAAGAATACAAAGTTTAGGGAATTAGAAAAATTATTACCTGCAGACGAATTTACATGGATTAAAACAAAACGTAAGATAATAAAAGAGGGCGTAGAAATGCACCATTGTGTTGCGACTTATGCTGACTTGGTAAATAAAGATGTTTGCGCAATTTATGGGTTTATCAAAAAAGATAATCATCGAAGATATACGATTGAATTCAGAAAAAACAAAAATGGATATTATATCAGACAGATGCAATCTATATGTGAACGAGGGTATATAGAAGAAGACTATATCTATGTACAATCATTAATAGTATAATTTCATAAATCAGAATGACCGCTCTCTCAAAACGAGGTGCGGTCATTTTATTATCTTTCTTTGACACGATCGTGTTCTTTTTTCTTCTTTCTTTCTTTTTGACCAAACGTGATGTACCGGTTCATGTCTTGTTTTACGCGTTCACGTTCCTGTTCATCAGGATATGTGTTGAATGCTTCCCGCAAACTCTCCACGGTTTCCAGTTTCTGTTTAATAAGCGGTATTTCGCCGTACTCGCGTACCAACTCATCATGCTCCTTTTCAAGCTTATGAAGCTGTTTCATATTACGTTTATGCCCCTCGTTGGCAGAAAGACTTTTGGAACGTTCCTTATTAACAGCTTCAATACGTTCTTTTTCCATCTGTTTTTTGAGGGCAAACTTCTCGGTATTGATTTCCTTGATAACCTCGGCAGCGCGTTTCTGATACTGCTCGATAGTTTCACCAGGCTGAATTTCCGGAGCCGTCCGTTCTTCCATGGCGGTTGTTAATGCGGTATAAAAACTTTTCACCTGCTCGTGTTTTGCCACGGAATATTCGGTGCCGCGCTCGAGTCCATGACGTTCTTTCATGCACTCTGCATAAGATGTTTGTAGCTCACGCATCATACGAGGTCCGCCGATATATGCCGAAGCATTCAAGTGTCCTTTTTCATCTATGGGGACAACGATTGCATGAATGTGAGGGGTGGTTTCATCGCCATGATACACTACATTGATTACATTATCACCATAAACAAGAGGATTTTTATTAAAATATCCCTTGAGCCATTCAACGTTGTCTTTTTTCCATTTTTCAATATCGATTTTCTTTTTATCTTCCCGAGAAAACGACATTTCGACTTCTATAGCAAGAACAGCATTCGATCGTGGCTTGTGATTTTGATAATATTCAAGAGAATTTATTTTTTCTTGAAACAATTCCGTATAGCTTTTTCCATTTGTAGATATAAGTTCGTCGTTTAAGTGTTCTAAGTTTTTATCCGCATTCGGAACATCTGTCTGGCGCAGATTATGTTCGGATGCCGCGTTCATTTTTGCCATGGAACATATTTTTCCAACGCCTATAATAGCATAACCCATTATGATATACCTCCTTTATTTATGTGTAATTATTATGAAAGAAAACTGCGACTGAAAGATTTTCCGTTATGGAATTTGAAAAGAATATATGTTCGATAAAAATTGGAAATTACAAAGCTTAAACAGCTCTTAAAATAATGAAAAAGGCATCTTGCGACATAAAAAACAATAAAAAATAGATATTTTTGATACTAGAATCAGATAATCTAGGGAAAATTCCGTTTTAAAATAGAATTCCATATATAGAAACAAAATAGCGGTTTCTACCGCTATTTTAAGCGAAAATGGAAGATGGTTATCGCAAATAAACCCAGAATTTATAAGGCTTATGGCGCTTTGTGCAAAAATTAACCTAGTATACTGTATTGTTTTTATAAAAAAATATGGTTTTTAGTGTCATTTTTTCAAATTCCATAATGAGTGTTATGGAAACATAACAGAATAGTTGCGAAAAAGCCACTTGGAATCTGGTATAAGTTTCCAATCCGTTTTCGCCCCGTCCGTATCCCGTCAATGTCCCGTCAACATTTCACCCGCGTATAACAATCCCCCGACCGCGCAATCTGCCGTCCATGCTTCATCTGCATATCTCACTATCATAAATCAAAGCGTTCACCGATCATTTTTTTATATTTTCCCCAGTATTCATCCGCGTATATCTCCGAAAACGAAAAACAAAGAGGAACGCCGATAATCTGCCGTTTTCGCATCTTATCGCAGTCTCCTCCGTCAAAACGTACCGCTCATTCCCGTATCGTTTCCCGATTTTTCTGTATATCCGCAGGCTATATGTACAAACTTCGATAACGGCGCATTACCGGATCCTTTAGCGATGGTTGCACTTCTAGATAAATAATAGCGGAAAAGCAATGGAATACCTGGTATAGGATTCCATAGTTCTGTTCATTTTCCGCCTATTCTCCCAACGTATACATCATTCCTATATCCAATATTATCTGCGTTTCCTGTGCATTTCCCGGCATTTCCACATAAAAGGAACAATACATTATCCTGCCCGCAGCGAAAAAAGAGGACAAAAACCCGAAAGGGACATCATATTGTCCCGTTCATTCGCTGTCCGTATACACAAAGAGACCAATATGTTGTCCCCAAATCCGCTTTCTGCGCATAAACGGCGCAAAGAAAGGGATAACAATATGTCCCTCTTATTATGTCTCCGTATCCGAAAGGGACAATACATTATCACCCTTATGCGCTGTTTATCTACGCGAAAGGGATAGTATTATGCCCCCTTATTTTTACTGCGTTTCCCCGCGTATTTCACAAGAGGGACAATGTATTGCCCCTTAATACATTTCCCGTCATTTATCTGAAAGTGACATAATATTGCTCCCCTCATGCACGATTCGCTCAAAAACGGCGTAATAAGAGGGACAATATAATATCCCTCTTACGCACATATTCCGCGAAAGGGATAATAATATTGTCCCCTTTATACGCCTTTCTTTCACTGAAAGGGACATAATATTGTCCCTTTCAGCGTATCCTTTTTTCCGTCTTTTCCCCACGCGGCCGCATAAAAAGAGGGATAATATATTGTCCCTCTTATACGCAAACCACATAAAAACGGCGTAAAAAAGGGACAATAGTATATCCCTTTTATACGCGTTTCTTTTCATAAGCGGGATAATATATTGTCCCTTTTATACGCAGTTTCCGCCCACGTTCCCCTCGCATATTCTCCGAAAGGAACTATGTATTGTCCCTCTCATCAAAAAAAGCAGAACAAAAAGGACAACTTATTGTCCCCTTCATAAAACATTTCCCGACAAATGTGCCGTATATCGTCCCGTTCGTCTGCCGTTTTTACCCCAAACGCATACACCACGGCATCGAATAACTTTTTTTCGCAACGTTTATCCTTTAGTATACGCGATCAGGACATAAACGGGACATATCCGGGAAAAGCCTGCGGAATGGTACTACTATTCCAATCAATAATAATATATAGAGGACAACTAAACGAACATATGTACGAGAATAATAATAAAATCTTTCAAATGCGGAAATCGTTCATAATAAGAGTATTCAAGATAGAAGGAGGGACAAAAAGCAAAAATAATTTATCAATTCCATGTAGTTGTGGTATAATGAGAAAGGAAACTGAATATGGAACTACAAAAGAAAATTGATGCAGTACAGGAAATGAGACTCCTCGAGGATGTTTTCTTTGAAGCCGTTGCGCAGGATATTCCGGCAGTACAGGAGATATTAAGAACAATCCTGGAAGATGAAAATCTTGTGGTAGAGTCCGTTATTACACAGCGAACAATCAGTAACCTTTATGGCCGCGGTGTCCGTCTGGATGCCATGTGTACAATGGGAGATGAATCGAAATGTAATATTGAGATTCAGCGGGCAGACAATGATGATCATCTTCGAAGAGCTAGATTCAATGCTGCTAGTGTTACCGTCAGAGAAAGCAATCCCGGAGATAAGTTTAGAGATGTCGTTGATGTATATGTAGTTTACATTACGGAATTTGATATCTTTGGATATAATAAGACGATCTATCATGTCGATAAAACTATCCGGGAAAATGGCGTAACTATTAATGATGGCTTACATGAAGTTTTTGTGAATACTAAGATCAAGGATGGAACCAAAATATCTCATCTCATGGATCTTTTCACAAAAACGCAGTTTGAATCCGAGGAGTTTCCTGCGTTATCTAAGAGGGTTAATTTTCTCAAGACATCTGAAGGAGGAAAAACCGAGATGGATACTGTTATGGGAAAGCTTTTAAAAGAGGAAAGAGCGGAAGTCACCAATAAAGCAATCCGCAATATGATTGACCTTGGCTTATCCAAGGATAAAATTTTAACGAAATATACTGTCGAGGAATATGAAACAGCGTTAAAATCACAAAAAACTGAATAGTGAACAAAAAGAAATCCGAGGCCGTCTGGCTCCGGATTTCTTTCGCTACTACTTCGTAAAGATACTATATCGGTAATAAATATAATACGAACGGAAACATACAAAAAATCAACTAATCGAACACATGCACGATTATGAGTGGCGTCTTTCAAATACCGAAATCTGTCATAATAAGGATATCTAAGATAAAAGGAGGACAACAATAAATGAAAATCGGTATAACAGAACACGGCGACGCCGGAATCGACCTTCGCTGGAAAGACAGATTGACAGACATGGACGGTGCAATTCTCATCACGAAAAATATCACAAACGCATTCACGCAGGCTGTGTTTGATGTGGCGAAAAATACACCGATTATCTTACACGCAACTTGCACAGGATGGGGCGGAACCGTCATGGAACCAAACGTGCCTGACTACAAGACGCAGCTTGAAAACACAAAGCATCTCATCGACATCTGCCCTGACCTTTGCGACGTAGTGCTGCGCGTCGATCCTGTGTTTCCGACACAGAAAGGAGTCGACAGAGTCCTACACATGCTCGATTACTTCCAGTCACTTAAAACCGGCATCACAAGTCATCGCATGAGCATCGTAGATGAATATCCACACGTCAGAGAACGCTACAGAGCCAAAGGATTTGAACCGATGTATGGCGGAAGATTTTCCCCAAATGATGACCAGATTGAATTGGTCGGAAAAGCACTTGCCAAGACAGGCATGCGTTTTGCCACATGCGCAGAAGACAAACTTGCAGAATGGTTTCCTGAAACCTTCTACATCCAGGGCTGCGTCAGTCATGAAGACATTTACAAAATGGGACTCGACTATGAAGCCGATATGGCCGTAAACCCTCAGAAAAGAAACGGCTGTCACTGTCTGTCCTGTAAGACAGAGCTCTTGAACAGACCGCGACAGAAATGTCCACACAACTGTCTGTACTGTTTCTGGAAAGACTGACACACAAGATTATCTAAAGAAAATTTTATCAGAATATTCCGAAGAGGAATGAAATTAGTAAAAAGGATGGAGGAAGCCAAAGTGAATACCGTTATGGAAAGAATCATAAAAGAAGAAAGAGCAGAGGTTACTATTAAAGCTATCTGCAATATGATCAAATACGGTGTACCGAAAGAAAAGATCCTGGCAGATTATTCCGTCGATGATTATAACGCAGCATTAGCAGAAATGGAGAAAGTGAACAATTGACGAAAGAAGTTCGGGAACCGTCTGGTTCCCGAAATATTCCATTCGTCTGCCGTTTTTGTCCCAAACGCATATACCTCATATCCTCACCGTTTATCATTTATTTCACAGTTTTTATTCGCGAACGCAATAATGCTGGATCAAAAATCATTCCACTGCTACTTCCGCAAACGATACCTGGAGGAAAATTGACGGGATACGGACGGAAGAATATCTTGAGAACAACTAATCGAACGTATAGTCTGTAACTGTATAAGAATTATTTTATTTACTTTTTCACTCATAATAATAGCACCAGATAAAGAAAGAAGGAGAAAATTATGTTTAATCAGAATTGGTTCGATGAAAAGAACTACACAATGTTTATCGATGAAACGGAGTGTCGCGCTTATTACGACACCAATACCAGAAACATCTATGTAGTGACGGAACATCACGACGGCTCAAATATCAAAGAGCTTATGCCAGGTGCTAAAAACTACGGGGAGTTGATAATGCTGTACGAAAACCGCCAAAACAGCAGCGAAAAAACGTACACTGTTACATTTTCCACTCGAATTGACATTCCAGTCAAAGCATCTTCAGTAGAAGAAGCAAAAGAAAAAGCTGTCGAAATGTTTGAAAATTACAGTGCCGCGGTTCATCCTTATCACATTCATGTTAGCGATATCGTGGATATAATTAATAGAAGTTAATCACCCCGCCTAAGTCTTTGACTATAGACGGGACACAGACGGGACATTTCGGCAGATGAAATTTTATGCAGAAATTCAAATCAAGACAGTTGCTGCTGAAAGGCTTTCCGAATGTACATGGATGCTATGAAGTAAAATCCAGAACAGATAATGAAAGAAAGGAGAAATGATTGATGGGTGCTGATATCTATATGTTTATAGAACACAAGAATCCTGTGACAAACAAATGGAATCTGGTGAAAAACTCTAAATGGAGCCATAATATGGTTCCGATTAATAGAAATAGTGGTTTATTTCATATTTTGTGTGGTTATAACAAGAACGATTTTAATGAAATTTCCGTAATTTGCGAATGTAAAGGTTTACCTTTAGATATAGATAAAGAAGCTGCATTTTGGTTAGAAGACTTAGCTTTTACGTCATATTTATCGTTAGAGGAAATACAAAATTTTGACTGGGATAAGGAAGTGTACTATTTTGAGGAAGATTGCAAGCATTCGGAAATTGCTTGTGACTTTTATACTGAAATTATTCCTTATATGCGTTCAGTCGATACCAATTGTCAAAATGTACGTATTGTATTTGGATTAAGTTTATAAAAATGACTGGATTTTACAAAGGATCTTCAGTTATGCCCTGATTGCAAGAAAAACAAAAAGCAGTTGAAAGAAGAAGGCTGGATATAAGATTGAAACGTCGGTTTGCACCGGCGTTTTCTTTTGCTCTCATTTATCTGACATATTAATGGCAGTAACAAGAAAATTGGAGGAAACGAAATGGAAGAAGAATTTAAAAATTATATTTTCGAAAACTTCACGCTGGACCTGGATGGCAAGATGATAATATCGAACATCCTGAACTGAATCTGGGTACAGGTGATGAATAAGGAAGATACCGTTAATGCCCTGATGGAATTGCTCAATGGAATCGGTATCGAGAAAGAAGAAATCGAACAGTTTATCAACTGTGAATAGGAGAAAAACAATATGTTAAATCAAAACTGGTTTGCCGCTAAAAACTTCGTGATGTTTTGTGATTATACAGAATATCAGCTGTTTTACGACACTGAAACCAAAAATATCTATGAAGTCAGTGAAGGTGTTATGGATCGCGCAAATACAACGATCAGAGAATTCACACCGGAGAATCCGGAATACTGCCGCTTACACCATGCATACAAATCTTTCTTGGATTCATCCAATAATGCGTCTTCCGGAATATATACCGTTACATTTGCTGCGCAGGTTGATGTCCGCGTAGAAGCAGATTCCCCGAAGGAAGCAAGAGAAAAATCGAAAAAGATGTTCGGTGAATATGATGAAACTACGAATTTTCACTACACATATTTGTCGGACATTATGAACATTACTGACAAAAACGGAAACGAGGTATAATACATGAGGATTACAAGATATACCACAGAATTGACTGACGATAAAATTACTGCTGTGGTAAAGGAAAATAGCAGCAATTACGAGATCAATAATCTGAACTGCCCGGAAAATATCGTTCGAATGATGAATGATGTCTTTCATGCAGACAGGAAAGCAGAAGAATATGTATGGCTGATTGCCATGAATACTAAAATGAAACCGATTGGTCTTTTCGAGTTGACTCACGGCTCCGTCAATGCTTCCCAGTTGGGACCGCGTGAAGTATTCGTCCGTTTATGCCTCTTAGGCGCCTCGTCCTTCGTGGTGGTACATAATCACCCTTCAGGCGATCCGTCTCCGAGCGCAGACGATAACGCTACAACAAAACGTCTGAAAAGTGCGGCGGATATCATGGGAATTCCACTCGTTGATCATATTATCATCGGCGATTCTGCGTTTTATTCATATGCGGAACATAATTTTTCATAATCAAATATTTAAGAAAATGCCGGATCAATCCGGCTTTTCTTTTGTCCTCTATTATCTGTCATATTAATTATATCAAAAAACAAAGAAAGAAGGAGATTATTCAAATGGACACTTTAACAAAAGAATTAAATAAATATGCCGCTGATTTATGCGACAAATTCAACGCAAAGAATACAGAGGTGCAAATCTGTTTCGAAGAATATTTTTCATGTAATTCACCGGGAATTCGATTTAAGAGACTCGAAAACGAAACAACAACAAGGCGTGCTCATTCCGGAGTTTTCGGCGTGGCTTTCAATACCCTCGAAGAAGGAAAAATTGTTGTGGAAGATGCGTTCTTTCTGGTCGCCAATGGTTTCCTGAAATCAGAGATTGCAATACCTGATGAAAAAACCATCAATAGAATCATATTTTTCGGTGAACTGGATTGTCCTCTTCTGACTATCGAAGGAAATGTACTGAACACGATCGTTGTCTTGACAGGCAAGAAAAAGAAAGGTGTTCAGATATGTTTGGAAGACATTTGTAAAGTAAGCGGACTGTCCGCAAAGTACGTGCAGGAATCAATCCAGTCTTTGCAGAAGAAAGGAATTCTGAAGGTTATCGAAGACGGAAACAAAAAGATCTATGTCCCCCACAAAGATGCAGTCAGAAGACTGGAGCAAGAAGATTAGGAGACAAAGATGACAAGTGTAATCGGAGGAAAATTGCATGAGAAGCAAAAATATTAGAAAAGAAACCATCGACAAATATCCCTGCGTGGATTACCTTCATAACGCATTGAGAGCATTATCGAATGGCAAAGTAGATTCCGCATACAGAGAAATTTGTTGGGCTTTGTCGAAAGTTGGAGAAGAACTCAGCGAGGAAGAAAAAGTAAAATTTGCAAAACTGCTGGAAGAAGCAGCAGATAAGAGATAACATGAGATTGTGGACAATACAGCCGGTTGAGGTTGTTAATATTCTCGAAAGAGACGGCGTTTTTACCTGCAATCCGGAGAAAAGTGAATATTGCAACGATTTTCATGACGCATATCTCTGGATTGCCGTTGAGATGGACAAACGAAATATTCCGCATCCTGATGGTTTGAAACTTCCTTTGTGGGCCTGGCATACGAGAGACTGGAAACATAAGAAACCGGATCTCAGAACGACAGGACTTGGAACTCCAGGAAAAAGCTATGCCTGCATCGAATTTGAAATCGACGATAAAAATGTTCTTTTGTCAGATTATAACAGCTGGCATTACGTTTTAAATCATTGTTGGTTTGATGATAGTCAAACGGAAAATGAATGGAACGCTCTTTGCGACTGGTTTAATTCATTAAAGCCGGAAGAAAAGGCAAAATTAACCATTGAAAGCTGGCAGAAGATATTTGACGTAACCAAGCGGAAGAACGACTGGTTTACCAATGGCCGCTACATTCAGGCTACTTTCTGGGAACTTCGAAAAGATATGGTTACAAACATCAAATATTTTAAAGCAAAATAGGAGAAAATTAATATGAAAATCTTTTTTAAATTATTTATCGAAATGTTTATTATCTGGGTTGCTGCAGCTTTGTTTCCAGAAAGAATCGCTTATGATTCTTACCGGACACTGGCTCTCGTGGCTGTAAATTTTGTGCTTACATAGGTAGTGATTGGCTTATTGGCGGAGCTGCTTATTTTTATCATCCACAAGCTGGAAATATCCATTACCAAGAGCGCTATCGTGTTTTTTATGATCGTGGCAATCATCATCTCAATTTTTGCAAACTTTGCCGAACTTATAATTGCAAATCACATTGTTCCGGGATTTGTAATAAACGGCATAGGGACATACATCATTCTTACGATTTTGTTTGCAATATGCACAACAGAAGTATCTGTCAACAAAAATTAATGCTAAACGTAATGCGCCGGTCAATATCCGGCGCATTTTTTATTCTGTGTTTTTCTTTCATAATAGTATTACAAATCAAAGAAAAATGGAGGAAGATAAATGGTTTATATTATGAGAATTGACACAACGAAATATAAAGATCACAAAAATATCAGCCGGAAGAATTGGGAACCTGGAACAATGGATGATTATATGCATGCAATTAACGGAATTTCCAGACGGATCCGTAGTAAAAGAGAGGTACTCTGGCAACTGAAATTATTCCAGGGAGAATCGTTTCTTTCTTCGGAATGGAGTGAAAACAACCCAAAAGAAAACCATGGTTTGTCTGACAGGTATGTCAAATTTCTAAAGAAGAACCAAATCACGTACCATGACAGATTGTGTGACTGCGAAAGAACAAGACCTTTGTCTGGATATGGTTTTATGCAGGGGCATTTCGATATCGACAAGTACCTAAATATCCTTAAGGAAACAGGAGTGATTCAGATCCCGTTTTCGGCACTATACGATATCAGACAGTACGATAAATGCATGAATGGATGTTACATGGAAATTAAAAAATATAACGGAGAAAAAAATAAATGAGAAAATATCTTTTACAAAATGCATCTATCGATTCCATTGTCGATAAATGTGATGAATTAAAAGCAAACGAAGAACTTGAAGTTCTGGGATTTGGCACAAAACATGACCTGACGCTGTATATCAAAAAAGACAGCGAATACGATGCAACCGTTGATAAAGATTATTCTAACCTTGTCACCATTAGCACTGCCAGAGATAAAGTTTGGGTTGATGACACAGGTGACATTTATGTCACCGACGGAGCGTTGTACAGAGAATTGAAACGGATAAATAATTACTGTGATTTTAAAACATTATAGGAGGAATAAAATGAGTTGGGTCGGCGGAAGTATAGTAATTGATGATATCAAAAAGAAACAATTAGACGAAGCGGCGGAAAGGATCAGATACGCTGTAAGAAGCAATGCAAATCTCGCGGAATTTCCTAATATGGGATGCAGAATTAATCCATTCAGACACATCTGCCCACAGAAAGTCTTCAACGGATATGAAGAAGCAGAAGCAACTTTGGAAGGAAGACGGAGTGAGTGGAGCCGCAATTATACCGGATATGTAGCTTTCCGTGATCTTGAGTCTGTCAATAAAACAAAACGTATTATTGAACTAAAAGAAAAAATCAAATCAGAAAGTAAAAAGAAGATCCGATACAGCCTGGATAACAATGTAAAAGACCAGAAAGCTGATTTCATTGGCTGCCGTAAATGTGGTTCAAAGATCAATAAGACCTACATTCAGGCAAACAGATGTCCGGTCTGCAACAACGACCTTCGTTCAGACACTTTTAAAAAGCGTATGGCTTGCTATCAGGAAAAGATCGATAAGCTGACGAAGGAACTGAATGAAGAGAAAAAGAAAAATGCAGCGAAAGCACCGATAAAGTACCTGGTGATGTATGAAGAATATGTAGGGTAATAATAGAGGAAGGATGTAATACCATGGGATACTACGTTACTTCCGGATATTACGTAACTTTCCAGGACGAAGACAGGGGCGGAATGATAACCGAGAGGCTGATTAAGTTCAATTTAAAACCGGAAGATTATAAGTACGCCGGAAAAATTTATAAAATCGAGATTTAGAAACAAGCGTCCGAAAGGACGCTTGTTCTCTGTAAAAACCGCAGCATCTACATACTATAAAGAATGTAATTTTATGGCGAAATATAAAAATATTTTAAGGCATCCGCAAAGGATGCCTTTTGTATTCCAGATATACTTTTCTGTCATATTAATGGCATCAAAGAGAAAAATGGAGGATAATATCATGACAAAGGAAAAATTTGCAGAAGAACTCAGAAACAGGCTTCCGGAATATATGCCGGACAGATATAAGAATCTCACATTTAGCGAGAAAAAGACAAATAAAAATAATGGAATTGAGCTGACCGGCATTCTGGTTGACGACGGCAGCAAATGTACGCCGATATTTTATATCGATAGGATGTACGACAGTTTTTGTAGTAATCACGACTTCAATGAAACTATCCGTATGTTTGCAGAAACCATTATAAATACAATGGACAACAAACCGGATCCGGATAATATCCTGAAGAAGATTAAAGAGAATTCTAACCGCATTATTCCTAAATTAATCAATGCAGAAAAGAATCAGGAATTGCTGAAAAATTGTCCGCACAGAAATTTTCTTGATCTGGCAGTTGTTTACGAAATCATGTTGGAACCAGGTCATTTCATTCTTATTAAGAATGAAATGTTTGATTACCATGGCATGACGGAAGATGAATTATATCATCTTGCTGTAAAAAATGTCCGTGAACAAAAACAGGTGGTTACACTTGACCAGATTCTTAAAGAGATGGTTGGTGTTGAAGAGGATTTGGAACAAATCCCTATGCTCATTGTAAAAACCAAATACGTAACTCATGGAGCAAGCGTAATGCTTTGTGAAGATGTTTTGTCGGAAGCAGCAGATATGCTTAAGAGTGATCTCTATATCCTGCCGTCAAGTATTCACGAGATCATTGTCCTTCCTGTAGATTTCAGAGATGATGTGACTGGACTTAAGGACATGGTAAATACCGTCAACCAGACACAAGTACTCCCCGAAGAGTTTCTTTCTGATTCCGTTTATTTTTTTGACAGAAAACTTAAGAAATTATCTATTGCCGAAGAATGATTGTAAGGAAACCCGTTTTTGGCGGGTTTCCTTTTGTAAAGGAACAATAAAGATTCAATGACTTACAAAAGATTAGTAGAACAGGCGGAAGCTATGGTAAATATTGTACATAAAAAATATCTATCCGGAAATAAAATGGCATATCCGGCGTTACTTTTAGGTGTTTTCCGGATTGAAAGTTATCCAGGGGCTGGTCATAATTATCAGGCAGTTATAGATGCAATTCATAATTGTTATGCAAGAGATAATACATCAGGAATTGATATTGGTTATAAAGAAGGACTAAAAACGATGGTCCATACCGGAAAAGATATACAAAAATTATTACAATATCAAGAGAAAAAAGAACAAGAAGGAACGGCTCAATTTTACGTAGATAATGGAGAAATATTATATGAATAGAGAAATTTACAAACAAAGATTTATGGAAGCAGATGCTACGAGAATGCCCATGATAGAATTTCAGAAAATCATCAGTGATTCTATTTATCCTGCAACCGGACCCAAAAGAGGGTATAATAATTTACTGGTCGCTATAGAAGAATTTGCAGAACTCATCGAAAGTTTCGGCGAATATGTATCCGGAAAAGAGAAAAGTAAATATGGAGTATATGAAGAATTAACAGATGTTTATTTAGCGCAGCATTATGTGATGGATATTCTTGGAATTGACGAAAAGAATATCCAATTGAATACAAAGCATATGACAGAGATAGATGTGCTCGTAGCATTAAGTAAATTGCAGTTCAGTCTTGCAAAATATATGCGTAAAGCAGAAAGCCTCCTCTGGCAGGAGAAAAACCAGATGGTGCAGCAGATTACCGAAGATTTATCCGGCGTTAAACAGAGCTTATTGTTTATACAAGGATATATGATGATGACAAAAGAGGAACTGTTCAAATCGATCAATGTCATCATGGATAGACAGAAGAATAGAAATGAATTGCAAGATCCACTGGGATTGCAAGAAGATACGGAATAGATAGTAAAAAATATATTATAAAAAAGATTATAAGAAACCCGCTTTTTGCGGGTTTCTCTTTTGCAATTATCCGTAAAGAAAGTTTTGTGCAGAAAAATGCCACAGATCCGCTTTCTTTCATATTAATTATATAAACAATATTTTGATATGAATTATTCGAAAACAAATTCTTTCATAATAATAAAAGATGAGGATTTATGGGAAAGAAAATCATTTTATCTATTCTGACAGCGGGATTGCTGTTAACTTCATTTCCATCAGAAGCGGCAGCAACATCGCAGTATTCGTTTGTTGATGTGATTGGAGGCGTCTCTGAAGCCAATTATAATCGGATGATAGCCAATTACTGTAAGATTCCGGAAAATGTACGGGAATCGTATCAGCTGGACGGCTGGCATTTATCCATTTCCACAGAACATTTGGAAGACACATGGTTTGCCGGGTGGGGATACAGCGCCATAGCAAGCGGTTACGACAGCGTGGTTAAAGAGATCCGCGTAGAGGACACCAAGAATGGAGCGAATGCCGTGGCACATGAGATCGGGCATTATGTAGATGGAAAGCTTAGTTATATCTCCGGTACGGAAGAATGGAAGAATATCTGGGAGACAGAAATCACAAGTCAGTATGGAACTACGAGCGCACTGGAAGGATTTGCAGAAGCTTTCGAACAAAGCATCTATAATCCAAAATCTTATTCTAAAAGATGCCCGCAGTCGTTTCAGTTTATTACGGAACATCTGAACTTGATAACGCCAGAAAATAGCACTAATTCATTATAGGAGGAAAAATAATGGTTTTATATTTTTCAGACAACAAAGAAACAGAACGCAAAAGGAAGGGTGTATTCTACGAAGAGACACTTCCGGAAAACGCCGTCATATTTGGTTCGACCACTCTAAAGAAATATAACGGTGGACCGGCCGATTATATGAAGATCGGCACGAAAAGATACTATATTGACGAACCGGTGAATGAGCGGGACGTTATCGGATATATTCCGGTAGTAGCGGAGAAATATCCTTCCACACCGTCCGACAAAACGGATCCGGCAGCAAACAAATGCGGATATATTCAGGTGAAAGAATGTTATCCTTTTCTTCCTTATATTCTTCCGATCCTTTTGCTGCTCATTCTGTTAGTGCTGATTGTCCGTAGTATGGGTGGAAGCGGCTTCTTCAATAATAATGTGGTTTTGCCAGATAAACATGAGCAGCCGTCAGTAAGTATCGAAAATAAAGAAACAATAAAAGAACCGGATAAAAATCAGAATCCGATTCAGCCTACAGCTTCAACAAAAGAACCAAAGAAAGAAGAAAAAATACCTCTGTAGCTGTTCTTCCGAGTCTGTGAAAGTTTTTCTTAACGGACAATAATAACCGGCTGCATTATATGACTGGAAATCCTCCCACAAGAGAAGATCAGATGAATGGTATTGATTATAATAGCTTAGAAGAAGTTACTACACAATCTATTACCTCCGAAGTTCCTGCTGTCGAGGAAACACCCTTACCAGTCGTGGTATCTTTACCTGTAATAGAAGAGACAACAGATACAACAAATACAAATACAAGCGAATCCGCCGATAATACAGAGGAAACAAAACCTCTTAAATCAGTATCGGATGGAGATGCGAAGTAATATAAAAGAAGAGCTATGTGGTTATACCCATAGCTCTTTTTTATAATTCAAATTTTATTTTTCTATATTCACTTATAATCTCTTTACATTCGTCTTTTTCCCTGATGTAATAAAAAAATTTGTTGCAAAATTCATATTTTTGACTCAAAGAGCTGCGACTTTCAATATCATTTATTTCAGAAAATAAGTTAATTATTCCGTTTTCAGCGACAATCGCTCTTTTGGGCAGGAGAGTAAGATAATCAACACGATTCAGGCACAAATACAAATCATCGTTCAGTTCATCTGCTATTTCTTTTATATATTTTTTACAGAAGATGATTTCCGCACCATAAAAAATAAAAACAGAAGCACAAAGCTTTGCGGCATAAACTTCCCTTATATCGTAACCTTTATTTAGACATTGCAGGACATAATCTTCATCCGCGGGATCATTACTTAAGTTTTCTCTATATTTATGAAGATTATACAATACGTTTTGCATATCACATATTTCATCAAAAGTATAAATTTCTCTATTTCGGCATTCAAATTCAGAAATACTTAAATAATCACGAGCCTCTAAATCATAAGCGCATATAGGTATCCCCCATATTTCCCTGGTATATAATTGCGTAGATTCATCTTCTTTAAAAATATAATATAAAAACTGCAGATGATCCAATGCAAAAACAGGATATAATTTTTCATGTGACAAATTCATTCCATGCCTCCACCGTTTACCAATGAGACCAATTATAACACATTTTTCTTTTTTTGGAGAAGAAAATCGTTTATTTTTTATATATAGTATATCGTGAGTTACTATGTTGATAAATTTTCTGCACAGAAATTAATTATATAATGCTGTGGACAAAAGGTTTAAGCTCACATGAGTTTCTTTATAGTAGGACCAGCCCCCATATAAGATAAAAGCTACATGATAATCTAACGTTATGCTAATATTGAGCAGGATTATGGGAGTACGTAGAGCGAAGTGATCTATAGGTATCAAAGTCAGAAGTTTTTGACTTGATATTATTGTATTCATTTATAATTTTATATCAAAGTTTTCTTTCATATTAATGTTACTAAATAGAAAAGCGGAGGAAAATATGTTAGAAATGATTAATAAAATCGGACCTGTCATCGAACTTACCACACTTTTTGTAGTGATCATGTTATCAATTCTGATTGTGGCCGGAATATGTATGCAGCCTAAGAAAAAATACAGAAAACTATTTGCTAGAAAAAGAGCAGGAAGTACAGGTGGCAATAGAAAGAAAAATAAACAGCCTTATCGTCTTCGGACACTGGATCAGATTTCAGAAACAGATCTGCTGCCGGAATATCTGAAGAACAAACTGTACTACATCAGAGACTGTACTCATTATTTTAAGCGCAATCATTTATTTACTCTCGGATCCAGACTGGAGACCTATTATATTCCTGAGATTTGTAATGCATTTACGAAATACAAAACTTCACTTGAATTCGGGGAACATGAGAAAATTGAAAATGCATACGCTTTTCTTGAGAATATCATAACGATTACCTGTGAAGAATTCAAAAGAGAAGAAGTAGCACTACAAAAACTTAATGAAATCCGCCAGGCAGCTTAGCCCGGCGGATCTATCTGTAGAGGAACAGCTTATATGGAAAATATCATTAAAGATTATTGTGATTATTTGGTAGCCTACGGAAATGCTGTGGGTGTAAAAACCTGGGTAAAAAAATTCATGGGAAAAAAGCTTAACGATATCCGAAATAAACTAAAGGAAAAATATCCGTTTTTTGACGAATACTATGATTATGACTACCTGTATTTAGCATATTATTGCAACAAAAATGGATTGGATTTCGTAAAAGCAACCACAGGAGTCTTGAACTCAGAAAGTCATGATGTATATGATTACATCGACAAATTAATTTACGAGAAATACAGCAATGAAATAGTCGATACTATCAGGCTGGGAATGAGTGTTGAGCTCGCAAATGGATACAGATATGATGTTGTTTGCAACAAAGCTGGACAATTGGAGATTGTTAAACACTTTCACAAAAATCATCGTCTTTTGTTAAATACATATCAAAAAGATGGCAAATATGCCCCGAATCGTTTATTAAATGGTTTGGACATTGTAGCTATATATGCAAGTACCGAATGTTCACCTGAGCAAAAACCATTCTGGAAAAGGAATGGAATTCAGTGTCTCGATGACTTGCGAAATGGAATGTACGTCGTGTTTAGATGCGGAATATGGGGCGTTGTCGAAAGGAACGATAACGGCAGATTTCGGTTGGTTAAAGACAATCATGAAATTGAAGAAAAATTTCTGGCTATTGAATTTACCGATACTATGCACCATACAAGTAATCAGGATTATGATATTGTTGAAGTATGGCAATATGGCGAATGTATCTGGAGGGAGAAAGGGTGATGAATCAAAGTAAAATCAGTAATTTTAAAGGAGAATATGCTTTTCTCAGCAACTTTTATGAAGCCCAGGTTAATATTGACGGTATCATATATAAAAACAGTGAAGCCGCATTTCAGGCACAAAAATGCAGAGATCAGAATGAAAGACTCCGGTTTACAGAGATGACTGCTTTAGAAGCAAAAAGATTTGGTAAAAAAGTAAATCTGCGACCCGATTGGGAAAAAGAAAAAGTAAACATTATGAGAGGTATCGTGGTCGCAAAATTCAATCAGCATCCAGAGTTAGCGCAGAAGCTTTTAGAAACCGGCGATGCCTATCTGGAAGAAGGAAATACCTGGGGTGATCAGTTTTGGGGAACCGTCAACGGGAAAGGAGCTAATTTTCTCGGTCATATTTTGATGGATACCAGGGAAATATTCATGACATGAGTTAATTAAGAAAATTAAAAAGGAGAAAGAAACCGGAGTTTTGTGATTCCGGTTTTCTTTATGCAGAAGATGACGCATTGTTCAAAATTACAGTATCCGCCGACGTTAACAAAAAACGGGAATATAAATTTCTGTACAGAAATATTCTAAATCCGCTGTTTCTGTTATAATAGTAGTATCCTCTTATGACAGAAAGGAGAGAAAAACATGGTTATGTTTGAATCGTTGTTGTTGGCATTGATTTTGAGGCACCAGTCCACATATAGCATGGCAGAAGAGAAAAGCGGATCATTAAAAGAAGATGCACTCGAAAACTGGAATGCGCCGTTTATTATCACAACGGCGGCAAAGTTCTTTGATTCGGTATGCGGTAATAAAAAGAAATCCCTCCGGAAACTGCATAATATGGAAGACAGCATTCTCGTATTTGACGAAATATAAAAGCTCCCGGTGCCGCTACTGCTACCATGCTTACAGGCAGTCGATTTCCTATGTCATAACTGCGGAAGCATATCTTTCCTTTTATCTGCCGTTATGCCGGATATTCAGCCACTATTCAATGAATATGTGCAAACGGGGCTGGATATCAGGGATATGGTCCCGGATAAGTTCTTATTTCCGGAATTTTATAATTGCCGCTACAAATATATTAAAATTGCAGCGGCAGCGATCTGATTCAATGTGCGAAAGGAAAGAAATCTCTTCTTATTATCACGAACGGGAAGAGAAGTGCACTGAAAATGTATTTTGAATACCTAAAACAGAAAAATACGCAGGTATATTATCTTTCTACATATCAGACGGCGAATGACAGACAAAAAGCCATGGAAGATATCCGGGAAAAATTAAAAATCCCAGGAAAGAGCAAATCATTGTAATTTCCACGCCGATGATGGAAGCGGGAACGGATCTTGACTTCGAAAGAATGCGCCGAGGATGTTTTTAAGATGATCGATGCCCCGGGGCAGTACAGTGTATTTATTCCGCAGGATAAAAACAGCGCTGAAATGTTGCAACAAATAAAAGAAGGGCAATTAAAAAATATCGACAAAATCTTCAAATATACGGCGCAGGTGACTTATACGGAGCTCAAAAAGATGTATGAGGAAGACGTTGTCGGGGAGTACGACGGAATAGCGTATTTGAAGGATGTGACACGTTATGATGCGAAAACGGGAATATTAACAGAAGACGTCTGACATTTTCATTTTATTTTCTTTCATATTAATTTTACAAAAGACAAAAGGAGGAAAAATAACATGGCAGGAATTGTATTAAGAATTGATAAAAAACCATTCAGCGAAGAAATCGAGGGCGTATATGCTTTTTGTAGTGAATGTGACCCGGAAGGCGTTGGCGGAGGTCCTGGTGTACTTGGGCAAATACCGAAGTGTGACTATTGGGACAGAAGCAGCGATTTGGTTGCCGAATTTGATGTTGAATCATTCGCAAAATATCATCGCTTTTGCCCGACATGCGGCAAAAAGATAAATTATTCGGCAAGAATCACGAAACAAAACTATTTAAAATAATTGGAACTTAAGAAGCCAGACTCAATAGTCTGGCTTCAGACTGTAAACAAAACTCCTTCCTGTGAGGGAGCTTTTCAAAAAAGAGAAAGAAACCGGAGTCTTATGATTTCGGTTTTGTTATATCTAAAAATCTTTCATATTAATATTAGAAAAGAGAATTTATCTTATGATATTACGTAGATATAAATTCACAGCCTTGGTTTTAGCTGCAGCCTGTCTGCTTACCAGCTTTCCGAGTAATGCAAGGAAATTTCGACAAATGGTATTACTCTCACAGCCTTAAGTACTGTAATAGATAGCATACAGCTGAAAAAGTTATTCTTTGACGGTAATAAGGTCAAGAAATATGAGCAGCAATTATTATTAGCTGTTATGGCTGGTACATATAATGGCAGTTCAAGCGGTGGATCTGCCAACATTACATCGGTTTATCTAACTAATTAAGATGTAATTAAAAATAAAAAACCGGAGTCTTATGATTCCAGTTTTTTTACAACTACCATAGCAGAAAGCCTCCCGTCTTTAGACTGTGAAAAGAATACGTCTTTCTGTGCAGAAATCTGTACGGAACACAAAATTCTGTCATAATAATTATGTAAGGAACATTAAACGGGTTCGACAGGATCTGGCCGCGCAAAACACTCATCGGGGTGTTTGCGGCGAAATTCCGGTTAAGATACGGCAGCTATAACAAACACCGTTCTGCATAAAAAGATTCGCTCCCTGACCGTGAAAATCAAAAACCGGATCCGTCGCAAGAAAGGAGAAAATATAAATATGCTTTCAAAAATCATTTTAATAATCGCTATATTGCTCGTCCCTATTGTTTGGTGTATATTATTTGGTCCAGTTCACGTCCCTTTTTTTGAGGATGATGACAATGAATTGGAAATTACGCCTGAAAAGGAAATGAAAGGAACAGAAGAGGATGAATCGATAAAGTAAATTGCGTATTATGCGTCGCCATCGCTTCCTGCGTGGAACGTGAATTGAAATATGCCCGTGACAGCGTTAAGCTGGTCGCTCATCACAAAGAGGCGTGAATTGAAAACATGCTGAAATATCTTTGGTAACCTCAATCTAAATCTCCCCTTCGAGGGGGCGTGAATCGAAACTGTGCAGAAATTTGTATTCTCTCATATATATTTGCTGGATGAAATTCAAAATTTCTGTGCAGAATTTTGTGTTTCTCTAAATATATGCTATAATAGCCTTATCAGTTAAAACAAAACAACTTAACATATATCAAAGGAGAATCCAAATGAGAAAAAGATTTTTAACAACTATCCTCGCAGGAATCATGGTAGTATCCATGACAGCTTGTGGGAATAAGACTACAAAAGCAACGGAGACAGCGATTCCTGAAACGGTCGTTGAAACCACTGAGACAACTGAAGAAAGTAATTTTGAGGAAACCAAGGAAAATAAGCTGGATAATACTGCGGAAACTGTAGATTCCATGCAAGCAACAACTGCTGTTACAACGACTGAAGCTCCTAAGACGTCAGAAAATCCAAAGGAAACATCAGCACCTGTAACGACAGTAAATCCTACAGCAACTCCGAAGACAACAACAGCTTCAAATAGCACTGGGAAAACAGGTAGTGCAACAACTGTTTCAAACACGAAAACAGGAGCAACTGCGACCCCGAAGCCCAGCGCTACAACAAAACCTACTGCAACCGCAACAACAACACCTAAGCCTACAACAAAACCTACGGCAACAACTCCACAGCCAACTGCAACACCTAAGCCTGCGTGTGCTCATACATCCTGCAGAAGCGTAACTGTCGTAGAAGCTAACTGCCAGCATGACGGATACGGAGAATTGTATTGTAATCTTTGTGGGGAATATCTTGGAAAAGATTATTATCCTCAGACGGGACATGGAAGTATAAGCAGACATACCACAACGGAACCCACCTGCACATCTGGTGGTTGGTGGGAAGAGACCTGTGATCTGTGCGGAGCTGTAATCAACAGTGGAGGGATCTCTGGTTTAGGCCATTCTGATAATGGAAGCGGATGGTGTAGCAGGTGTGGAGAAGAATTGGTTGATCATTCTGAACCGACTCTTCCGTCTCTGCCGGATTGGGTAACAAATCCCGATTCTGGAGCAAATACAGAAAATACTGGCAATTCAGAAAGCACAAATGCAGATTTGGAAGATTCTAATACTGATTCAGGCGAGAATGGTGGATCGACAGCATCTGATACAACAATTGAATGATTATTAGAGATAACGAACTAACTGAATAAAAGCAAAATGTTAAAAGAGTCTTATTTATAAAATGAGACTCTTTTATTTATAATCATATAGATTTTCTGATTTGATTTTCCTTTGGCTGCCGTATTATGAGGCGGGTATATCTGTATTCTCAGAGTCCACAAAAAGAGCCTCCGAAGAGACTCTTTTTGTGTAGATTTCCGTTCTTTCAATCTTTCTGTCATATTAATTAAGAGAAGATTTAAAAAGAAAGGAGAATCGATATGAGAAAACTTAAGACCAAATTGCTTTTTCCGTTACTGGCTACATGCATTTTAATGAGCGGAATGACTGTTTCTGCTAATGCTGGAATTGAAAGATCTTCAACAGGAGAAGCATTTACCCTGGATCGGTATAATCAAAATATCTATGATGGCAAAATGAAAGAAGAGGTATATTTTCGCCCTGTTACTCTGACAAAGACAGAAAAAGGACAGCATTTATATGCGGCTGAATACACAGGTAATATATTAATTTCCAAATGGACATTAGAATATTCTGAACATTATTGTATTCATAATTCTTATCCAGATGGAAATAATTGGATGGGTTTTTCCTTTGGAAGGCAATCTTGTATAACAACAAAATGCCAACCCGGCTGGATAGCTACATGCGCAAAATGCGGTAGAGAAATAACTATTTTATTTTATTCTACGAAAGACACAATTAGTCAGATAAAATCATTAACAAATGGTGATTGCTTTGTATCTAATTGTGTAGATCCCAATTGTAATAATTTGGAAAACGGTGCAGGTATTAATCACAAATGTGATGAAATATCATGGAATAGATATACAATTCAATATAATGGGAACGGCGCTAACGGCGGATACATTACTAACAGCTATCATTATTATAATAATAATACAGTCTTTGAAGGAAAAACAGTTTCACCACAAACAAAATTATCAACCAATGTATTTTATAGAACAGGTTATGTGTTTGATTGTTGGAATACCAAACGTGATGGAAGCGGGCAAAAATTTGAAAATGAAGATGATTTTCTTAATATTCAAAATAAGCTGAATTTAGGAAATAGCGATAATGGAAAAGTAGTTATTTTGTATGCCCAATGGAAACCAGCTTATTCTACTCTTGTGATTAATCCTAATGGTGGTTCCTATAATGGTGAAACCACTATTACTCAACGTTTCCGCACGGTTTATTCTCTGGACTCGGATAAATTAACACCTCCCACCGGTGCAACAGTTAGTTATGATACCCAAGGTGGATACGAAATTGAATCAACTCATACTACAACTCATTTTTCTGGTTGGACATTTGCAAATCCATTACGCGGAATGTTTAATGAAAAATATAAGCAATATTTATTTGGAGCATATGATACTAATAATATCTTTGCTTCTACGAAATCTGACTGGTATGATGGTTGTGTAGATACTGTTACGGCCAATTATACTGGAGATAGTTTTAAATTACCAGAAGCAACCTATCCGAATGGAGATAATCCAGAAGACCAAAAACGTTTCGGCGGATGGTATGCCGATCCTGATTGTACTATATTCATCGGTGGCCCAGGAGATGAATTTTCAACGGATCATGACATAACACTTTATGCGAAGTGGTCTACATTACACCTCGAAAGTGAGGAAAACTGGACGGCAAATAGAGGGAAAGGGGCAGTAGATCTTTCCTGGATCCAAACCGATTCGTCTGATAAAGTATTTAAAATCTATCAAAAGAAAGAAAATGAAAACTGGATTGAGGTAAAAAGCTCAACAAGTATTACTGATGATCTCGGTGAAGTAAAGGCAACTTTTATAAGGAATAGCAATAACGAAAATACAGAACAGATGTATATTGTTCCTTACAGCGGTATGTATGATTTTACTCTTAACGGAGCACAGGGCGGCAATTATGGGAACTACGTTGGAGGAAAAGGCGGCAAAGTTACAGGTCGTATTTTCTTATATGAAGGTGAAGAATTAAGAGTCGGAGTTGGTTCGCAGGACGGCAAGGGATCTGCGTATACCGGAGGCACAGCTTCGAATTATGGTACAGGCGGCGGGGGCACTTATCTTTACACAAAACGCTTAGGATATTTTGCTGTTGCAGGTGGCGGCGGAGGAGCTACCTTATTAGGTAACGGAAACGCTGCAAATTCGGGGGTATATCGTGCAGATAATGCTGGAGCCGGAGAAAATGGTATGGCTGGCGGAGGCGGCGGATGGATCGGCGGTCAAAAAGGAACAGCGGTACTTCATCATCATAAAGAAAATTGCCTGGGAACAAGAGAATTAACGAGAACAAAAACACAAGTGCACAATAGTTATCGTGACGATGATGACAATTCGCAACATACATATACTTCTGTTGCAGAAGGCTCCAAGGGCACAGCTAAATACATGGTTTTAAAATGTTATTTTGAATTAAATGGAGCGCATAATTGCAGCGGTTGTGGCGCATATCTTAATGCATATGACCAAAACGGAAATGTATTTTGGACTGATTATCCAGATCATCTTGTTCAAGCAGGAAGAGATTTATGGAATAATGCCATACCTGGTAATGAAGCGGCTAAAAATGTATTAAATCGTCAATCATACGAAACTCATGACAATGTAGATTGGGACAGTAGTGGAAACGCTTATATTAAAAGTAGAAACTATTATTGGCTTCATAGAGATGAAAATGGAGTAATAAAAAGATATGTAGTCAATAACGGTTCTAAAGATTATGTACCAACTCCTTCAGCTAATATGCGCGGAGAAACATCGTCTAGTTCAAAAAGCGGAACGGATTTTTGGAATACAACAAGCTACTCTATATGTACTACTATACAGATACCAAGTTATGTAACTTACGTAAGATTTGAATTAAAAATAAGAAAAGACAATAAAGTGGATTATGGATCAAAAGGCGAAATTAGCGCAGCAACATTAGGCGGATTTTATAATTGCGGGTATACAGAAGGAGGCATCGAAACATCCTATCCTTCTTATGGCGGCGGAAACGGTTATTCTGCCGATGGAACCAGCAATAAAGTTTTATTTGGAAAATCAGATTATGCGAGTACCCAAACAGGTGACGGAAATGCTGTTATATTTGGTGCGGAACTTGGCATTTTTAAAAGCAATGAGCTCAAGGGTATTGTTGCTTCAGATGAGACTGCCCCCAATACGCCGTCTTTAAAACGAAAAGCTGTCGAAGATGATAACGACTTTTCGAAAACCACGATCATCTGGGATAACCCCGGTGATAATGGAACGACTTATCAGCATCAGGTAAAATCCTTCTATGCTGAAACCATGGCACCGATGCTGGAATCTAATATTACCACAGATGTTATCACATCCGGAGTAGAAGGCTATCGGATCATAATTGATGACAAGGAAGATACAGTCGTAACAAAAGACAATAGCGATTATCAGACAGAAAACTTTTATGCTGTGAAAGATATGAAGAAAACGGAAACAAAATACATTCATGTAGCCGCTGTTGACGGAGCAGGTAACATTGGTAAAACTGCTCATTTGAAGTTAGGCTCAAACATCGGAGCGCAGATCTATTATCCGATTGAAACAACTCCTATCGTTATTAAGGGGCTTGATGATAATGTGTATAAAAAAGACGGTTCTTATTTTGTGAAAGCCGACGGAAAGACTCCTTTTTATCTATCAACGAATGGCCTGATCAGCGAAGTTGGAGATGCTGTTCCTTCCGCAAATTATCAGGTAAATGCACTTGCTTTCAATGTAAGCAACAACGGTTCGAAACAGAAATATAATTACTACAGACAGAATGACTCTTCAGATATCGATAAGATTAATATTGATGATGTCACAAAAACTGTAAGTGGTGTAGTAGAAAATTCTTATTTCGGAGATTATTCTTACTTCGAAATGAGCCGTTATAACAACCTGCGTAACATATCACTTAATATTGCTTATATTATGGATGATTCTTTAAATAATATGAAGCTTCATGTGACACCGCAGGCGACGGCTTATCAGACTACAGATAAGTTTAATAATACAAGTTACACTTATTCAAATGATGCCGCTGATGAGTTAAACGGCATCGACCTGATCGCCGACGGAAAAGCACCAGAAATATCTGGAGACGGATATGAATTCCTGAAAAATATCGACAATATCGATGTGGGAGATTATCCGGATGATTATGAGATCACCATTGATGTAAAAGATGATGAAAGCGGTCTGAAAGAATTTTATATTGTCATCGAAAATGAGGATAATAAGAAAACGCAGACATTTACAGGAACAATTTCAGATGATGGAAAAAACGGAACCATCACGATCAACATTATTAATGATGACCTTCTTTTCCAGGGCGATGTAAATTTTGTTATTTACGCTTCGGATAATGTAGGCAACGAAACAGAAGAATCTAAAGGATTAGGAGAATTTGGATTAAGAACCCAGATCACTTCTCAGACAAGTATCGATACGATAGGTGACAACGGTTGTATTACCTTTAAAAAAGGCGAAACTGGAGTTCTGATCGTTAGGACCAGTGGATATGCAGATCAGGTACAGGTAAAATTCCCGGATGATTTCGCAATGAGCGGCTTTGATACCGTGAAAAATTATTATTACGAAAAGCCAATATCCGGCGGAGATACGAATGAAGAGGATCTGAGACGTTTCGGCGTAAGAACAGAAATCATTCGATTCCCGATTCCTTACGATATTGAAGAGAAGGATGCTTATGATATTGAGATTACCGCTTTCAAGAACGGGGACAGTATTGTTGTCAATGAAACCGTTGGCGTAAGGACATTATCAGAACATCAGAAATTCAATATCAGTGGAAGTTTGTTGGATAATTTAAGAACTTATATTATCAAAAACTAATATTTATAAATATCCCGTCTATGATTTAAAAAGCTTAGACGGGATGTTTATCAAATTATACTAGGAGGTTTTAATGCAAAATCCTTTAATAGCGGCATTTACTATCTTTTTTGTCAGTGCTCCGATATCCGTTGTCACAAATAGGATAACAGATGTTATTGATAAAGTTATTCTAAAAAGGAAAGAAAATCAAAGAATAGAAAAACAGAAAAAGGACTGGGATAACAATCAGATAATCCGCCGTAAATTCCTTTCAAAGTACACACTCCCAGAATCGGTCCTTTTCCTGAAAAATGGAGAAAAAGATGCGATTATCGCGGAACTTCCGCATTTTATTTCCGGCATTTATATATATAGATCTCCGTCTTCGAAATATAACGCGAATGACTGGATCCCATATCCAAATCCGGCAATCATTTTTATGGACCGTTTCGCCATTTGTGCGCATACTTTTGACCATTGCCTTGAAATTGTCGATAATTTGAAGCTATACGGTGCGAATGTAGCGGCGGATTCATTTGAGCTGGAAGAAAAAATTAAAAATGGGAAGAAATAACAACTGACAGCTCTGCACAGTCTAAAGACTGGCGGGTTCCAAATACATAACAGCATCACTTGACGATTCTTACAACGGATCCGGTTTCTGATCGATACGGTCAGGAAGCGGATCTTTTTTTATGCAGAACAGTGTTTGTTATAGCTGCCGTACCTTAACCGGAATTTCGCCGCAAACACTCCCACGAGTGCTTCACGCGGCCGGATCCTGTCGAACCCGTTTGTATGATCAACAGTTATATTTATGGTATTCGTAGCTTCGGAGACCGAAGCTAGAGGGATATTTCTTATTCTCTGCGAGGAACGCGTCCATACGGGCATCATGTGTTATCAGGAACATGGGGAAGATGTCGATACATTTCTGTCTGTCAGCAGCCGTACCGGTGTCGTTACTGTTCTTTAGCAGGAACGCCGAATACAGGTCTCTCTGTACATAACGGCTGCCAACAAAACTTCCCCGGCAGGAAAGCTTCTTTCGGACGCAGTTTTCTTTCATATTAATGTTATTAAAAGATAAAAGGAGAAAATTGTATGAGAAAAATTATAACTACCATCATTACCACAATATTATTAATCAATGTTTTAACCGGCTGCGCCTATGTCGGCAGCGAGGTAAATGAGCTGAATGGATCAATCACAGGCAATACCTACAATGTTTCGTTCTATTCCAACGAAGGTGAAAAATTTATGGAAATGAGCGGAGAGAAGATTAATCTGGATTCCAATGTCGTTAGAGAACGTACCTATAGTTCCGAAGGCGGCTGGGGTTATACCAAGACTCTGTCAAGTGTTGTAACGGTAACCATTGATGGAAAAGAAGTCGAGAGCTGCGGCAGCACCATGATTTTTGCCGAAGAAGGGCTGAATCCGGAAGTCAATTTCAAAAGTCCAGAAGTCATCAATAGCTCCACAGACGGAAGTTTCGGCGATAACGTAATTGTTGCAAGTGTTGTAAATAGGTATAAAAACTTATTTGGCAAATCCAGAGTAATAGTCATTCAGTCACAGCTCGGTGATCCGATCTGCGCGTATTCCGGTGATGAGGTATACTGGGAAGTTTGCCAGGATCTGCCTAAAACAACAAAATTGATGATCGACGGAAAGGCACTTTATATTCATAGAGCAAATTTCCAGATTGTTGATAAAGAATTGTTAAATTAGGAATTTAACAAAGGAGAAAACTAAATGTGTGATTTAATTTATAGAGGAGGAATCCTCAAAACAAAGCCTGGTAAAAAGGATTCTGCCGTCGATGCCATTCTCGCAGATAAAGAACTCGTCATGGAATTTGCAGGCTATGACTTCGATGCGATCATGGAAGAGATTGGATTTTATGTGATCGACAAGAAAGACAGGAGTGCCGAATTAAAATATCATGCATATCCTGAAGATGCATTTTATGCGTTGGACAAGATCCTTTCCGCGATTAGTCGCTTTATCCAACAGGGAAGTTATCTGGAGTTTTCCGATAATAAGGGAAATCTGAGAAGATATTTATTCGACGGAGAAGAGATGAGACGCGTAGAGCCGCAGATCATCTGGCCAGCGATTACGGCAGAGCAGTATGCGGTGGGCTAATTAATTATGAGAAGCGTTGCGAAAGCGGCGCTTTTTTGTCGATTTCTTTCATAATAAGTATGAGAAACATTGTAAAAAGGAGTTGGAATTTTGAATATCAAAAAATTATCCGCCGATAATTCACCGATCGTGAACATTATTTTTTCCGACCACACAGAATATAAGGAATATCTGAACGTGATCAAAAAATCAAGCGGAATGATCGCGAAAGCAGGTAATTTCTCCATTTCCGCAGACAGTTTGATGGCCGCTTATAATACGCTAAAGGATACGTCTGCGAAGGACAAGACGACCGGTAAAATATCCGTGCAATTATCCGGAACGCAGATCACAGACATTCTTCCTCTATTTTTCTGTATGTCTTTATACATGGTAGAGGAGCACAATCAGAAAGTAACCAAAACCATTGCACAGACACAGGAACTTAAAGGAGATATGGTTCATTTATGTGGAAAGGAATAAATTATGTTTTGGATTAAGAAAAATCTAAAAGATCCGCCGAAAACGATAGAATCGGAACTCAATAAACTTTTGGACATCTTGGATCAGATACAAAGAACAACAGAAAAATGGAGGTAGATCATGAGCCGTAAAAAGAATATTTTCAGTATGTATCGGGTGCTTTTGCTTGCAGTAACCCTGCCGCTTGTCGCGGTACTTTTAGGGGTGACGACTGCATCCACGAAAGCAACTTCAAAAGAAGTAAAAAACCTGACAAAAAACTATATGCTTTCCATTGTGGAACAATGCGGCAGCACACTGGATTCCGCTTTATTCAAAGGGGAAGACGACACTCTTTCTTATAATTTTTTATCTGCAAAAGCAAATGATTATACCGTTACTGATGTCGATTCATCCTATCTTTATATTGTTGACGGTCATACAGCTGAAATGCTGTACCACCCGACAAAAGAAAAAGTAGGAAAATCCGTAGAAAACGAAGCGGTCAAAACCCTGATCAGTCAGATCAATGCAGGCAAACATCCGGAACCGGATATCATCGAATATAAATTTAACGATACACTTAAATATGCCGCTTATTACGTAGGAATCAATGAGAAATATATAGCGGTCATAACGGCAGATGAATCCGATGTATTAAGCGGTATAAATAATATCACAAAACAGTCGATCATCGTTTATGTTGCATCTCTATTGTTCTGGATTGTTATAGCCATGATCGCAGCAAAAGCGATCTGCAAACCGCTCGCAAAAATAGTAAACGTGATCACAGAATTTTCAAAAGGAAATTTTACCGCAGATGTCCGGATTCATTCTATTCTGAAGGAAACCAACCAGTTGATCGGTGCAGCAACAGATCTGAAACAAAATATGATTCGGACTATAGAACAGGTAAACGAATCATCCGGAAATCTGCTTCAGGACACCGGACTCGTCAATCATGAGGTTGCTGTCTGCAATGATGCTGCCGTCAGTGTCAATACCGCAGTCGAAGAGATCTCGAGCGGAGCCATGGACCTGGCAAATCATGCCCAGAATATCAATGAGCAGATGGCGGCAGTCGGTGAAGCTATCGTGAGCGCGAATGTTCTGTCCGAAAACGCCATGGATGCTTCCGGACAGATTCGTGAAATCTCAAATGTAACCATGAAAACGCTGGACGAATTGTTAACTGCAAACGGAGCTACAAATAAAGCTTCCGACGAAGTAGCAGACAGCGTCATGGAAACAAATAATGCTGTACAAAAGATCAGCGAAGCAGCCACGATCATCGCATCCATTGCCGAGCAGACAAATCTGCTTTCCCTGAATGCATCTATTGAAGCAGCAAGAGCGGGAGAAGCAGGAAAAGGATTTGCCGTTGTCGCAGGGGAAATTAAAAATCTCGCAGAACAATCCAATGGATCCGCAACAGAGATCAAAAATATCATCGCAAATATCCTGGCGATTTCCGAAAGAAGCACGACTTCTGCCGGAATGATCCGTGAAGCAGTCGCAAAAGAAGAACAGGTCTTAAAAGATATGCATAGCGACTTCGAACGTGTTATGGAAAGTATCGGCAGCGTGTCAGATAAAATTTCTGAAATTGCAGCAAAAGTGAAGGAGATCAATTCCAGCAAAGATGCGATCATCGAAAGCGCAGAATCCTTATCTGCGATATCCGAAGAGAACGCTGCATCCACGGAGGAGACCTCAGCTACGATCAATGAGATGACGGGACAGATCGCGGCAATCGATGAGCAGATCAAGGACGTAAAAGCTATCGTAGACCGGTTGAATGAAGCAGTCGGCGTATTTATAGTATAGGAGAGAAATTATGTTTTTGGACAGATTGTTAAGAAGAAAAATCATGCATAATGATGCAGCGAAAAAAGTCATGTTTTCCGAGGAAGAAAAGCGTTTTGAGGTTCGTGAACGGGAGATTCCGGGATGTACCGGGGAATTTCGTGCGCTATTCATAACAGATACCCATGGGCATATGACGAAACAGGCACTGGATAATTTCATTTCCGACATCGGAGATGTGGATGTTATATTTGCACTCGGAGACATGAGCGAAAGAGAACAGCTGCTTCTCAAACAATATTACACAGATATTCCGCGGTACGCACTTCTTGGAAATCACGATTATTACGGACAGCTCGAAGAGACCGGTCTTCCGGACATAAACGGGAAAATGGTGGTAGTCAATGGTGTGAGTTTTACAGGCATCCATGGAAGTATCAAATACAAAAATACAGATGCACCGATGATGACGGATGAGGAGAGCGTAAAAATCGCAAAAACACTTCCTGAATGTGATATTCTGCTCAGTCACGATAAAGCTAAGAAAGCGGGAGACGAAGGATCGCACGCAGGACTTGAGGGGATCACATGGTATCTACTGAACAGACAGCCTGCGTACCATTTTCATGGCCATTTGCACGAGAATATGATGGAAAACGTCGCAAATGTTCCTTCTATTGGATTCTGCAGATACGCTTATATCAGTTTTTCAAAAGAGGGTTGTAAGGTGCTGAAGTATTTCGGATAACTTTGGAATTAGAAATATATTTTCCTGCATATTAATGTTATCAAAGATAATTGGAGCAACAGGGAGCTCCTTAAAACAGGAGGAATCAAATATGCAGAAAAATATTTCTTTAATTTTCATTATGGTTGCAAGTTTTGTTATCAGCGTGTTAATTATGGCATTTCTTAACACGTATTGCGGCAAAAATGTCGCAATGATCTATGTTGTAATGGCATGGGCTGTGGCAAACGCAGGACTGGTAAAAGTTGATAAAATTTTCGGTTTATAAGCCGGAAACAATAAAATATAAAACTTCCGGCTTCGGCTGGAAGTTTTCTTTTATGGACATAAATCTTTCATATTAATAAAAACAAAGAAAGAAGGAGAAAATTATGTTTAGAAACGAATTATTTGGAAAACTTGCAAAAGTCAATAAAGACGACCGCATTTTGTTACTGACACATGATGACGCAGATGGAGCCGGAGCAGAAATCGTTTTGAGATGCATGTTTCCGGATAAAAATATTAAGGTTGTACATCTTAGTAACGGGGTGATGAGTGGACGCGTCAAGGAAGCTTTAACCGATGCGGCTATCGCTGAAAGCTTCGGTAAAGTTATTGCCTGCGATATTTCCTGCAATGAGGCGGATGCTGAATATATCGATAGCCTGCCTGATATTAACAGCCGGTTCGTTTTACTGGACCATCATCTGACAAGCCAGTATATCAACAGATATTCCTGGGGCGTAAGTTTCGGGGATATGTTAGAAGATTCCTTCCTGGTCAATTATTATTCAAACGGGCATTCTTCAGGAACCTCTCTCATATTAGATTACATGTATTATTGTGGTATTAATTTTCTTCCTGATGCAAGTTGCATTACAGCAGAAAATATATGTCTATGGATTTCCGCTTACGATACACGGGATTGGAAAACCTGTTTTGAAGGAAACTATAAATTTAAGGATGAAAATCTCCTGTTTGCCGCTTATGGGAATAATCTGTATGTTCGCAGAAGATTATCAAAAATCGGATTGTCTCCAATTTATTATGGCTCCGATACCGATAGAATTATGCTCAAAGCAGAAAAAGCAAAAAGAAAAGAGCATGTTGAAAACATTAAGAATCAGATCAAATTCGGGACACTGGATATTCCGATGGAAGATAACTATACAAGAACATACGACATTGCCTACATTGATGATTCCAAATATATATTCGATGTTCTGGATTACATGCGCGATACGTATCCGCAGCTTGATCTGTTCATTGTTAATTACGGAAACGGGGTCTCTATCCGCAGTGACAAGGAAGATATCAATGTGGCAGAAATTGTCAAACAGTTCGGAGGCGGCGGACACAAGGGAGCCGGCGGATTCAAATTCGAAAAGAGAGATATTTACAATCTGTTTGAGAAAACAACCGGATCGAATCTAACGCTAATATAACAAGAAAGGGAAAATATGGCATACGATGCATGGCTGGAAGGATACGAAAAGGCTCTGCGGAACCCCGCTAATTATTTCCGTCCGAAAGATTCCGTCAGAAATCAGATAGTTGGAAACTGGATTGTATCCGCAAAAATTATAGGCGGATGTCAGGGCGTTATCTGCATTTATAATGCAGAAACTCTCATGGAACATTACCGCATAAAAACAATCGGCTTAAGCTGCATGGAAGATGCTCCAGATGAGATCAAGGCTTTTTATAACAGAGCTTTTGATCACGATTTTCAAAGAGTTATAGAATTAGCAGAAAAATGGCATGAATGTTAAAGTTGAGAAACTCGCGTATTTGCGAGTTTCTTTTTGCTTTTCTATCATAATAATCATAATAATTAACACGTATTATTTATACAAAATCGAGGAAAAATGACTGAACACAGACGAAGACAGCAGAGATATGTTTACACAGCAACCACTGATGAATTGATTCGCGAAATGAATTCAAAACCACGGATTTTATCAAATGAAACGAGACATAACCGGGAAAAAGCAAAACATATGAACATCGGGTATGTTTTGTTTCTTGTAGCTGCTTTATTTTTATGCGCCATGGTACTTATAAATTACATCCAGTCGCAGGCGGAACTCACTGCAAAAATCAGCGAAATATCCCAGTTGGAAAAAGAATTAAATACCATAAAAAGAAGCAATGACGAGGAAATGGAACGTTTGGAGAGCAGTATGAATCTCGAAGAAATCAAGCACCGTGCAATTATCGAACTGGGAATGGTCTGCGCAAACGAAAATCAGGTCATAATATATCAGAGTCCGAATCAGGATTATATGAGAAAAATCGATTAGAAAAGAGGGAAATTATGTTGGCTGTGTATTTCCTAATTATTTTCATAAGCGCGGGAATATCGATAGCGTCAGTTAATGCTTTTATCGGATATTCTCGCGAGCAAAACTATACCGGAGTCATATATCGTTTCGTTAATATTCTTCCGTTCCTTTTATTTGTATTTCTCACCGCAATTGTCGTATTTGTGGCTGTTTTGCCGCAGGCATAATCAGAAGAAAAGTTGCGGAAAAGCCATAGGAAAATCTGGTATAGGATTCCAAATTCGGGATCTTTTTTCTTTCATATTAATATAATAAAATAGAGAAGTGGAGGAAAGAAAAATGCAAAGAGACATTAAATTCAACTGGCATAGATTCACACCAAAAGATCTGATGCGGCTGAACACTGATCGGACACTGGATATTTATGGATATATTTTGATTGATACAGACGCAGGTCGATATATTGCCGATGTACAGTGGGAGAGTATAAGAGATTATGGAAGAAGAGGAATTTCCATAAACTTATATGAATCTGATGACGACTGGTATCATAATCTCTGGCTGACAGACCTTAAATCTATCGTAACAGCCACTGATTATAAACGTTTTCAGAAGAGAGCGGAAGCAGCAATCCGTAAATATCTGGAAGAATAGGAGAGAAAGAAAATGTTAATAAGTGAAGCGAAAAAAGGAATCAAATGCTTTGTACAGGGTTATGGAGAGGAGCCGGATCGTATTTATATAGAGACATTTGGTGTTATTGCAGAAACGCCGTCACCGAATAGTCCATTGGTAGACGTAATTATCTTCGGAGACGGAGAAAAACGGCGGATCCGGATCAATGTCGAGAAGTTATACTGGATCGATCAGGGTTTAAAAATTCCTGGTTACACTGAAGAAAAGAAAAAACGCAAGGTTATCCTAGAATTGCCGGAAATCATCGAGACAGATTACCTGGATAACAAGTTCGAGGATTTCTTTAGACGCGTACTCGCCGACATTGATTATACAGGAAATTGTGGTTTGTATGAAAAAGAAATTGCCGAAGCATTATTGCAGGCATTCAAAGACAGCAGAGAAATTTAATAAGCGATTATGATTCAGAAAGGAAATCAAATGCTTAATCTTGAAGACGTTGTGAGAATAATAAAAAAAGAATGGGGCGTTGATACAATACAATGCCCCTTTGGGTCATGTACAGAAAAATTCGCAGGCAAAAAGATGATTGATATAGCGATTAAGAATAATTTCCCAGATAATGTGATTAAAACAATAAAGGAACACCCTATTAAATTTCCAAATTATCAAAAATATGATAACGGGAGAGGAATAGGTAGATATTATATTAATCTAATCACGGATTATTATCAAATGGGAGGTAAATCTGCGCTACAGAGATTTTAAAATAACTAACAAATGGTGGAGACGGACGCTTTCAATAGAGGTTAACGGAAAAGAAATAGAGTTCGACAGTATGGATGAGCTGAAAGATTTCGTCGATGTATTGTATATTCAAAATTAGATTTCATAAAGAAAACCGTGGATTTGATCCGCGGTTTTCTTTCATATTAAGAGAAATCAAAGAAAAGAGGAGGAATTAATAATCATGGGTTTTATGGTTAAAACCAATAAAAATGGAACCTTGTCTGCAGGAAGACATGAGAGACCTCTGACTGGAATGTCCATCGGTATTCATGGCGAGGAGAATAGCATTGTATCCGTAGATGAGAACAAAGATGGATCGCTGGTTATTCTGATCAACAAGGATTATGCCAAAAAGCATAATATCAAAATTGTCGAATGTTTTTGCGACGACGAATATAATAATTACGGAAGAGAGGAAAAACGAATTACGTTACTGAAAGACATTAATTTAAAAGCAACTGCATACATCAGACTCAAAAAGGAACCTGCTAAAGAATTGTTATATGTCGGAAACATCTGTCTGGAAAAGAACGAAAAGAAATACCGTTTTGATTTCAATAAATTTAATGTTTCTTATGTAGGAAATACTCTTATATTGAGTCTCAGCGACTGTACCGATATCGATGTACCAGAAGACGCAATTCTAGATGATCTAATGAATGCAAAAGTTACAGATTTCTTTTTGCAGGGAGATGAGGAACGCTATGTCGAAGGGCAGGCAATTAAGGATATTATTTTCGATATTTATGATGGCTTCGATAAAGAAAACCATATCGTGACACTTTATACATCGTCTTTTTTCGAGACTGATTTCGGAGAATATTACGATTTGGAGGGAAAATAATGGACATAAGATACAGCAAAGTTATTGTAGGCAATTATGCCGCAGTTCCCGTAGAAGATCCGTTTGATTCTTCAAAGACGGCGTACTGGTTATACAAAGAAAATTATTCCATCTGTGTTTATTTATTTTCATGCGAAGGGCTCACAAATGCTGAAATCCAGAAGCGGCTGAGTGGAGAAGAATTAGCAAAAAGCATAGCTCTTTTGGAAACGAGATGGCGAAAAGAAGCGACTGTATCATCATCAAAGGTGAAAAGAGAAATTAACTCCGGAATCCCCGGAGTTTTTCTCTAAAAAAATTTCTGTGCAGAAATTTGCGAATATTTTAATATCTGCTATAATATGATCATCGGTTAACAAAACAACCGACTTCCACCAATTATCTTTGATGCGTTCCCCGGTCAGGCTGACCGGGGATATTTTTATGTCTTTGGATATTCGTTTTCTTTCATATTAAAGGAAAATAAAGATAACAGGAGGAAAACGTAATGAGAAAACTAAAGAAAAGAATTCACCTCAGCATAGCTGGGGGGATTAGGTTTTTTCATTTACGGTTGTCCGAAGATGGAATTGAAAGTAAAACTGCATAGAAAAGGAGAAAAAGTATGTTAACTTATTATGATGGTGAAATTTCTGTAGATAAAAAATATGCAAAACAGTTAGTGGAAGCATTCAATACAATGACCTCTCTGATAGAAACGTGTGAGGAAGAAGTTCTCAATTCAAACACTGATGGAAAGGCTGCCATTTATTTTGAATACGAAGAGGGCGGCGATAATACCACAGAACTCGTAAACATGGCAAATAAGCTTATTTCTGAAGGCATTGACGTAGAGATGAATGTTCACTACACAAATGAGAACGGAGTTGGAGTACTCCTGATCGAAGACGGTCAGGCAGTTGATCTGTGCGGCAGCGAGTGCAGCATCCGGGATTTTTCTGACGAAGAGCTGCTGAGAGAGCTGAAAAGACGTGGAATTGATTTGATCGATAAGAAAAATGTTATTGATATACTCAAGACGGCGCAGATCCTCACGGCAAAAACGAACGGCATTGTTGCTGGATTCGTAAGTCAGATCTGGGTGGTCAATAATCTTCTGAGAAAAATTATTGAAAAGCTCGGGGGAGAAGCCTACAGAGTAGAGCAGGACGGATCCATTGAGTATGATGATTCCGAAAATGAAAAGGTCAAGGAATTCAAGGAGGAAAAATAAATGAAAATGTTCGTATATGTGATTGACTCAGACATCCGCGGTATCGTATCAGCAGTGGATCAGGAAGAGGCTGCAAAGAAGGTTATGAACGCTTATATCGATCACGGCGGACCCGAGTTTGATCCGGAATGCGTGGATATCAAGATCATTCCTTTCGATGAAAATTCGAGATTTGAGGATAATCCGGATGTTACCGAACTGCCGGAAATTTTCCAGGGAATCGCCTGGGTATAAGGAGAAAATCGGAATGAGTAGAGAAGAATTAAGCGAGCTGCTGGATGCCCGCGACAAATTATGCGGATTCTGTGAAAATGACGCATGTGAAAAGTGCTAGGTTACGGCATTGATCGATGACGCATACGCGGAATGCGATGAAATTGATGAATGATGAAGAAACGCTCGTGGATACCGCGGGCTTTTCTTTTATATTTATCTGTCATATTAATTATGGAACAGGAGGAATGTTATGAGTAAAAAGACCAAAGGGAGCGTTGTTAATAATATTTTGCCGGAACCGGCTGATATATGTGTATTGAAAGAGAAATATCGGGATACGAAAAAGGATATTTGTGATGGAAGAAAAATAGTATTGAAATGTAGCAGAACAGCAGTCTTAAAGGCTGCTGTTTTTTGCATATTTCTCATGTGTTTATCTTTCATATTAATAGCATGGGAGGTAATTGTTATGGATAGAGACACAATTAGGCGAATGGACCCGGAATTATATCAGGAAAAGCTGGAAGAAGCAGTTATGGATGATGTATCCTGTATTTTAAATGTTAATAAAGGACATTCTTCCACATTACATACAGATATATCGATAGATGATATGATTACTAGAATGGTCAAAGAAGAGAAACAGGCTGTTTCCAGTTTTTACGATGCGGAAACATTAGTTAGTACACTACAGGATGCGATATATTACAAAGCGAAAGAAATCTCAAACTGGATCACATCAGAAAAGATAGATTTCAAAGAACCCCAAAATTATCATACACTGGCGTTTACATTAGATATGGGAGACGATCCGGTAGGACACGGAATAACGATTGATGGAAGAGAACTGGCTACAACAATGACGACGGTTGTTCTTCAAAGAGATTTTTCTGACGAATCGCCATTTGGATTTTTCGTTAAAACGGCATACGTAGATATTTTTCACGAACGTGCCGAAGAAACTGGATTAAGAGTCAATATTTCGGATTTTATTCAGAACAAAATGCCGTTCACATCAAATATCGAAAAAGCTTATCATTGTTTAAAACATGAATATCCAGATAAGAAGATCTGGCTGCAAAATAATAAAGGAAATTCTGAAATTAAAATTTCAGAAGATAATGGCGATAACAAATACATTGCTTACATAAGCGAACTGGGAACAAAAATCAAAAAGGCTGAAATTGATCATATACGAACAGCAAGTTCTTTGGAATGTTATCTTGAATGCCCCAAATTGACCGAAATGCTGACTTATGCAGATAATGTAACACATAACAGAAATATAACACAAAGTAAGAAGCAGGATATAACTCATTAGTTTCTGTGCAGAATTTTGACTGTCGTTAATATTTGTATTATAATTGATTCATCAAATGAATAAGGAGGCAGAAATGTATAATCCACAAATTGTATATTCTGAAAAAGAAGAAGTTACCGTTGTTCCGGGAGTAATTTTAAATAAACTGATTCCTTTTATGGAAGAAAATAAAATTGAATATAGAACGGTTCCCCAAAGTGAATTCGAAGACGGCTGGCCCGGTGGGTGCGTATACCGCGGCAGACCTAGAATCAATGGTGTCGCCGCCGTAGTAGCAAAAGTCGATACTGAATGCCTGCATAAGATCGCAGAAGACCTGCTTCATGTAAGCGCCAATGATCCTTGCTTCGGTGGGAGAAAGGTAATGTAATGTACAATCCCGAAATTACATACCGAAACGAAAAGCAGCACCTGCTTCTTCCCGGAGTAGCGCTGAATAAACTGGAGCCGTTCCTGCAAAAAAGAAAAATTGAATATAAAGTGACAAGCCCCGGAAAAGAAGATTACAACGACGAATGGGGAGCCTATTGGAAGTATGGTAAGTTAAGCGGATATCGCAATACCGTGGCGGTTATTTCATACATCGACAGCGATTGCCTGCTGAAGATAGCGGAAGAACTGCGAAATATCGATGACAGCGAGATTTAAGAAAAAGCCGGCATATTGTCGGCTTTTTTCTGTGCAGGTATTTTCGTTTCCCGTAAAATCATTCATAATAGTATTAGAAGGAGATTCGTTATGGATAAAAATAGTTCGCCCGTAGAGCCGCATATTCTGACATTGCAGGAACTCTACGATGCGACATCGAGAATGCTGCGGATCAAAAAGATGAAGAAAGACACGCCGATCATGATCACCACCGCGGACAGGAGCATTGGCGGCTGCGCCTTTGTATATGCTACTTGAATCGGAGAAGGCTTCGACTGGGAAAGCGGTCAGATCCGGATTGTTACTGACGAAAAGATCCTGAAATATAAAAACGGAAGAGATGTGGCTAAAAGCCCAATCATTCGCAAATACGAGCAGGCCGGAAAGAAATTCATTGTAAGAAAATGCCCGACATGCGATAATAAAATTGCCAAAGAAGATCGTTTCTGCAGATACTGCGGACAGAAGATTAATGTGGCGTCCGAAGAAAATGTCATCCGCGGAAATGTAATTGAGGAGAAAGAAAAGTATGACTCAAAAATCTGACCTGAAGTGGCAGGAACAGCTGATACAGGATCTTTATGGCAAAAATGCCATTCCATGCGAAGATTTCGAAGAATCTCTTCGTTATGCTATAAAAGATATTGCAAAAATATACATTAATACCATTATCCGCCTATATGTCAACGGTGACTCTCCTGAAGACATCGCAAAACAGGATGGTATTGTTGCAGCGACAGTTAAATTGCGGACCGATAAATTCCGCAGACTTATGCAACGTCCATACAGGGAAGAGATTATGCGAAACGGTCTGACGCATTGGATCAAGAAAAAGAAATCCATGCAGGTTATGTCCATGGAAGAGAAGAGAAAACTTACTATTGACGATTTTGAATTTTCACAACGATTATATTTTACGTTGAGAAGAAATTGCATCAAAACGGTCGGCGATATTCTCGACGTTGGGCAAACCCGCGTATTGCATATGTTTGGTTATTCGCAATATAGAGAACTCTGCTTGTTTTTAAATTCTATCCAGATTGATGTGCCGTTTGACGGGAAACGTGATATCTGCATTTGAGAAAGGATAATGATGGAGAAAAATATTGTTTATAAGGTGACAAAAAACAGTACGGACACAACTTTCGAAAAAGGAGATGTGATCTGGCAGTGCGAAGACGGAACTATCATGCGAGCTAACCGGACCGGATGGATTGATCCGGAAGAGTGTCCCGCAGAAAGTCTGGATTTCTGTTTTGAGAAAGATGACAGATATAAAGTTATACATGGTTGTGGTTACGTCGGAATATGTGCGGCATAGTCTTATGAGCTGAGATATTTGGCGTCCACGAACCAGGCATGCTCTGACAGATTGTATTGCAGTTTGATTTGTTTCCTTTTATTGTCATCTATAATATCGCACAAGAAATAGATCCAGTTATCTCCAAATGCATTGTTCTGGACGGCGTAGTTTTCTATTTTGAATTTTATCCAGTTAATTGTCACATACAAGGGCTTGATAGCACCAGAAGTCGAAAAAACAGCAATGACCGGAACGCAGCGTATATGTTTGGCATCGAAAACAGAATCTGAAATCATCATTATAAATCCCTCCGTAAATACTATACAAACATATGTTCTGTTTGTCAATGGAAATTTGCGTTTATTTTCTTTCATAATAATAAAAATGAAAATCGGAGGAATTTTTTATGGAAGAGAAAATAAAAAACAAACTGAGAATAAAATTCGGAATAGATAATGATTATGAAAACTATCGTGGTGTACATTATTACGAGGATATAGCTATATCTAACATCCTCCCGGATGAAGTTACCGGAGAATTCACCGTTCATTTCGATCGTGTCTTAAAAACCGTGACCGAAGATGAATATGGCAATGACCTGGGCGCATGGAATGACAAAACCGAAAGAACCTCTATGGTCGCAACATTTAACGAGAAATTTGAAATTTTGTCTATTGCCTGATATGAGAAGAGCGAATGTATTATTCGCTCTTTTTTGTGCAGAAATTTCCGTTCCATAAAAAATCTGTCATAATAATATTGTAAAGAAGGAGGTATAATACATGTCAACATTGCTTATCTGGAGCGATGAAATCCAGAAATTATCAGATCTGATTAAAGAAAACAAAAAGATCCCGTCTATGTTCGATAAGTTCACAGTCCTTGGAACTGAACTGCGGATCAGCGAATATAACAAGCTTCGCCAGCTGCCTATTCCGGATGATAAACTGGATCTTTCTACGGCGCTTCCCGAGAAAAGAGATACATTGTTGTTTGTTCTCGGGATGTTAAAGGAGCGGAAAGAATCGCGTGTATGCACTATTTCCTCTGTGCCCAAGGATATGGCGGATTTTGCGAAAGAGCAGGAGATTGAGCTTTTATCCATGGCTGCTGCTGCAAAAAATTCCGATAAAAAAGCATCGAAACCGAGAACTCCGAGAAAAACAGCTGAACCGAAAGGTGTAAAAGAGTTGAAAAATGAAGATCCGGAACCGGTTGCAGCAAAGGAAGAGGAGACACCGATGATGAATCCACCGGAAAATACGCCCACTGACGAACTCCTGGAAAAACTGGTGAAGATTGCCGAAGAAAAGACCGGCTGCGAATACAGCAAACGCATGGATGAAATTAAAAAAGCTATAACAAATGCTTCCGACAAAGAGATCGGACTTCCGTTCCAATTGAAGATGTTGTTCGGTGAGGATGGAAAAGCGCTGAATGGGGAATTGGCGGGACATTACGAGGAATTAAAAAATTAACAGGATCCTCCCTTAGGGGAGGATTTTTCGTACCTTCTTATCTGTCATATTAATACTGTCAAACTAAAGAAAGAGGGAGAAGAAGATGATACGAAGAATGATTTCACAATATGAATGTGAAGTATGTGGAAAAAAATCTCTTGATCGCAATGAAATTCAAGCCTGTGAAATAAAACATTACAATACAACAACAGATGTATTAGATTCATGGGAAGCGCGAAGGGCGAGATACGCAATGACAAAATCCACATATTATTTTGATCACAGCGAACACAATAAAACAGTGTTTGAAGAAAATGAAAAATCCTTGAAGAAATTTGAGGAAAGAAATAATCTTCGCCGGATCACTATCTGCTGCGGATTTTTAGACGAAGAGAATGGATTGATCGAATACATTGCAAAGGCAGGAGATGATATTATCTGCCACTGCGAGATGCACAAGAAGAGCAATGATGCAAATACTTGGGTAATTCCTGCATGGTTTACAGAAGATGGCTATAAAAACCGTGGAATTGGTACAGTTGTTCTTGCATCAGCCATACGCGACATGAAAACCATTTTTGGTATTCCGGCTCATATCGAGTATATCTGGAATGGTCAGAATCAATATGTTTATGACTGGCTGAAAAAGAATTTCGATGCCGTCTGTAAATGTCCGATTGCGGTGCAAAAAACACAACCGGGAGACGACTGGGACTCTCATATTTATGAGCTTGATTGCAACAAGGTATTGAGATTCGCAGGTATTTTATAAGGAGAAAAATATGACATTAAAAGAAAAACTGAATTTATGGGTGAAGATCACAGGATTGGATCCCAGTGAAGAAAAAACTTCTTTTTCAATCAATCTGTCCGGGAAATTATCTGATTACGACATCAAAGTTATGGACGATAAGATTAAAGAGGTGCTTCAGATTGATGAGACTGGATTATTTGCAGAAGCTTATCTTGGTATCTATTTCAAGAAATTTATCAAAGAAAAGACCGTTTCCTTAATGGATATTATTTTAAATACAGAGATGCAGGAATTGGCTGAAGATTGCAGAAAATTGTATCAGGCAATCCTGGAAACGGGAGCAGAAGAGGAGATCATCAGAAATGCAAAATCTGCACTTGACTTCTACAATCTGGAATCCGATAAACTGAGCGCCGAAAACATCATGGATATTGTTACGTCTGCAAACTACTGCATCAATAAGGGATTAAAACTTGATCAGATTGCAAAAGGCAGATTCGACGAAGGCTCTTTTAAAGCTTCTAGCGAAGTTTATATGTATAGAAGTATCAGTGACGTGATCCGTTATGCAGCAAAAGGCGCGATTACCGGTGTATCCCTGTGTTATATCAGAAATGAGAAAAATATCGATGAAAGTTACTTTGCATTTCTGATCAGAAACGGCGAAAACCTTTATATTTTATCTGACCGGCCAGTCTACAAATATCCGATCCAGAGAAACTTTTCAAGATGTCCCGGAAGAGATATGAGCAGGCGTATCGAAGGCAACTGGTTCCCTTATTCGTCGCTTTCATGAATTGATATAAGTGATCTGTGGGGCGGCAGCAGATACGGTGTAAGTGAAACGGATGCGGAGTTATCCAACATCATAGAAAATGATGCCGTCAGAGTAAAGATCGGCACTTTGAAATCCATGGATCAGTGCGAAGCCTTCTGGGCTGTTTACATGTTCCAGCTGATCAAAGAAAAATTCTATGACGGAAAAGTATCCTGTCCGGAATTATCCTACTGCAAGGCAAATATTATCTGTCCAGGTCTGGAAGACAACGGAAGAAAAGAGATCGTTGCTGCCGGCAATATCCCGTTGATTCCTCTTGTGGCACCGACTCTCGATGACACAAATGAACTGGAATATGACGGTCACGCTTCGCAGCATTTATACGATTATCTTATTGAAAAATACATCGATAAGGTAAATACTAAAATAATGGATCTCGTAGACGGAAGAGATAACGAATTTATGTTGCTTCCTGAAAATAGTAAAACAAATGACTGGAAAACAAAAATCATTCCGAGATACGAATCCATAAATCTGAACGACCTGCGGACGGAAAAGGAGCTTAAATACGATCAGAGCTGGCTCGCCAGATACAATATTGCAAAAGCGATCGCAGACATGGAAGAAAAGGATTATGAACATAACCATAATTCTATAATAAGGACCATCACCGAGATGTTTGGGAGAAGTTTGAGAGAAACAATTCTTTCGGGTTTCCGCGACGAAATTCCCATGAAAAAAGGAACTTTTGATGCGTTTTACGAAAATGGACTTCTTCGTCGTTATACGAAGGTATTTCACAGAGGGGAAAATAACTGGACAAAAGCTTATTATAAAAGCTATTTTACCGGCAAGAAACCTTCCGTGGTGTTGACATTCCGGGCGAGAACGGCGGAAGAACTCGCAAAATTATGTAACGTTACGGTTTCGGAACTTCCTGAAGAACTCCGGCATTATAATTATGGTCTCTATCATTATGGAAATAATCTGCTCGACAACTACGATCCGATGGATTGGGTTGTTAAAGATCACTACAATGAGGAAGAATTTGTCTTTGCGGTGGTTTTGAGTGTAGAAGAAACCTACGGTTGCCAGGACGAGGCCGGTGTCGCAAGAGAAGCTTTCTGGAAAAGCGGATTACCGAGATGTTACGAGAGAAGTCATTTCATAAATGCGACAACGGAAAAAGCGACTGTAGAGAATGCCGTTGGTACTTGCAAAGGACAGAGCAGAGGTTTTGACTTGTGTAAGAAATGCGAAAAATGCAAGTTTTTATTGCAAATAACGAGGTCATGTTTATCAACACACAATTAAGAAAATCTCCCTTCGGGGAGATTTTTCTAGATCCCAATTCTGACATATTAATAGAAATTAGAAAACAGGAGGAAGAGAAAGTGAACTTTTTAGAGAAGATATTTCTGCAAAAACGCAAAAACACAAAGACTTTATCACTTGACGAAGCCGCAAGGATATTAAAAGCAAATCCGAAATTTCTTGATAAATTCGAGGAAATGTATCGAAAGGCTGGTTCCTCCGAAAACGACAGCAACAATCTTTTTGATATTAATGCAAAACAGGCCGCCGAAGAAAAAGAAGGTATTCTATCAAATGGATGCAGCCAGGATATCATTGACCGCATCGTCGATGAACTTCTCTCGCAGACCGTTGTGTGGAAATTTGACGGGAAGAGAGTAAACGGGACGCTTGATACAAAAAGCCTTCCTGAAACCGATGCCAAAGTACTCAAGGAAGAGTTACTCAAGATTTCAAAAGATGTAAGACCTCAGTTTACAGGAACGTTTGTGGCAAAGGGATATACGAACGTAGATTCCATAAAGATGTTTGGTGGAAATACCAGCCAGCTTGCGGGTGATATTATGACTACCGTAACGCAGGTTTCTGATGGTATCAAAGAATCTACTGGTATTGATCCGACATCACTGCTTACAGGAGCACTGCAGAAGAAAAATAACAGAGAAACAACAGAGAAAAAGGATCCCGTAGAAACATCGGAAACGTTGAAAGATTATACGGAAGTAACTGAATAGGATAGATACCCGTGGATTCTTCCACGGGTATTTCTATGCAGAATTTCCCGTTATCAAAAATAATCTTTCATAATAATAATGGAACGAATATAGGAGTTTACATCTTACCCCTTTGTTTTACCGTATTTTTTATGAAAGGGGACAATGATGATCACTCCCTTATTGAAAGAAAAAACAGTTTATCTGCTTCGGCAGTTAAAGAATTATGACAAAACAACATACGATCATAGCATTCGCGTAGCACAGAACAGCATAGTGGTCACAGAAAAATACCCCGAACTCATCTCTATAGACGGAAATGTGTTTTATACAGGATGTCTTCTGCATGACATCGGAAAGATAGGTATATCAGAAAAAATTCTAACAAAACCGAGCCAGTATACTCCGGAAGAAAAAAAGGATATGGAGAAGCATCCTTTAATGGGGGCTCATATGCTTCGGGATTATCCGAAAGAAGTCGTCCTGTGTGCACTTTTACATCACGAAAAGATTGATGGCTCTGGATATCCTGTACACTTCGAAGACGGAGAAATACCAGCGTATTGCGAATTCCTTTCTGTTCTCGATATTTTAGATGCTTTGACATCCACCCGGCCATATAAGGAAGCTGTTACGGATATTTCCGTCATCGAAGAAATTCTTTCAAATGGATCTTTGCGAAAAAAGTATGTTGATATTGTTGTAGATCTTCTGAAACAGAGAAAACTGCTAACAGAAAAGGAGATCCAAATATGTCAAGAAAAAATATCGTAGTTAGCGCGATTGGAATTGGAATTATCGCAGCCGTCATTTGCGGTGTGGTGATAAGAAATGAAAAGACAGCCACCGAAGGAAACACAGAAACATCTGTATCAGGTAACGACGTTTCCGGCAACGATGTGTCCGAAGATAAAATAGAAGGATATGTTGAAAAAGATGTGATTATGCCGGATGTATGCGGAATGGTACTTGATGCAGCCACAGAAACATTAACCAATGCCGGCGTAACATATTACGACATCGTCTGGGAGGAAGATGTAGAACACCCTTATGAGGTATTGTCACAGGATATTGCTCCTGGAGAAACAGTAGACACTTTCCTTCCTGTAACTATCGTTGTAAGCAGCACAGAACTGCCACAGGAAGAAATAGAAGAAAAGAATACAGTTACCGTTAACAGTTATCTCGGATATACGATCGATGACGCCGTTGTCGAAGTGATTGAAGATAATTTATCTATCGGAGGTATTTTAAAGGACGAATCCGGAGAAAACCCTTATGAATTCGAGATGGGAATGATTACAAGACAGTCTCCGGAAGCAGGCACAGAAGTAGATCCGCAGACAGAAATCACATTATATTACAGAGGAGAATAAAGTTCAGTATGTTAAACCTTGCAACTGAAGGAATCGGAGTAATCATGTGTGGTATTTTGTCTGTGACTCCGGTTACACCGATTCCTGTAAACCCACATTCCATAAATGCTTTGGAAATAAAGAAAGAAACCGTTATCCATCAGAATGAAATCCGGGAGAATTCGCAGGCGGATCCTATTGAAATAAAAATTCTTGAAAATACAAACGCAGAAGAGCTGGCGGTATTTCAACATCTTCTCGAATCACTCCCGAAAGAAGCGAAGGATCTATTCGCTAATGAAAAATTGCAGAAGCAGTTTTTACAGATATGCAGGGATTATGAAATTGATCCGTATCTTATGCTTGCGTTAATGAAAAAAGAATCTGCTTTTATTCCAACGGTCTCCAATGGAAATTGTATCGGGCTCTGTCAGATAAATGAGCATTGCCACAAAAACAGAATGGAAAAGCTGGATTGCGATAATCTATACGATCCATATCAGAATATGCTTGTGGCCGCTGACTATCTCGCAGAACTTTTAAATAGTAAACGGGACACGACGGAAGCTCTTATGTACTATAATATGACCGCCGAAACGGCGAAAAAAAGATACGAAGCAGGAGAGTATAGTTCTTATGCGATAGATATTCAAAAGGAAGCGATACAGCTAAGAGAGATAGCGGAAGAAAAGCCGGAATGATCCGGTTTTTTATAAAGAGCTAAAAATTTATCATAATAATAGTGTTGAAAAATCGAAAAAAGGAGAAATATTTTTTGGGTAAGGTAATCAACAATTACGGCAAGGAAATCGACTTTGAATTTGCAAAAGCAATGATGGATCCGTTTATACGCGAAACGGTACATTCTGAAGTAGCGCCGTGTTCTGATCAGTTATTCTTCGAAGAATACTGCAAAGTACATGCAAAAGTATACGGAGACAAAGATTTCCGGCCGGCACAAAGATAGTCAAAACATATAAAGGAGAAAAATATGTCAAACAAATCATTCAGAGTCATACCGCCCGAACCCGGGGAAATCTTCCTGATGGACAGAGGTGGAATTAAACCCGATCGTATGATAATCTGCAAGCGTACGAAAATGAGTTTCGGGAAAGAGAAGACAGCGTATCATCTGGTGGATCTCGAAAACGGAGAAATGTTGGAAATTAAGACCAAAACACTTGACAAAATGGGAAAATATGTCCAAAAAAGAAGGGCATATAAGGATAACTTCGAGATGTATTATGAGAATTACGATTTCGTAATTGATGCCTTCCATGGGCTTAAGCAGATTTCCAAACTGTCCCAAAAATTTTCGCTTCCGGAGAAAATTCTAATCGGAAAAACTTCATTTTCCAATTACATAGCAAAAATTTACGTAAGCAGAGCCGGAATCACACTTCAGTATTATTATGACGGCAATTGTGTTAGCTTAGATTATATTGACGGATTTCCAATGACGGAAGATCATATGAGGGAATTCGTTACTGAAAAATTCCATACCTTCATTAATTCGCACCCGCAGACGCTTTGGAAACTGAACTTGTGGAAAATGAAGAAAGTTATCTTCATCCACAGCTAATAATTGATGTCCTCGGTTTTATCAAAACCGGGGATATTTTTATGCCTATTTTCCTTCATATTAATATCGACATCAAAGAAAATAGGAGGAATATAAAATGAATAAAAACACCGAAATTCTTGAAAAAGTTTTCCAACATCGGCTGACATACGATCAACTTGTTGTTGAATCCAAGGTCAAGGCGGAAGCCAATATCTGCTTGCATTCATTTCTGGAAGCATACAATGCGGATGAGTTAAAATGGGCGGCCAGAGATTATTACGCTTTCATCTGGAAAGATATCGTCAATGTCTTTAACGAAACGAGAGATGAAGGCCCCATAGTAACCGTTGATAAGGTCGTCGAAAAATATGGCCTGGACAATACGATTAATACTTTTGTAATCGTATCAGGGATCAAAAAGAGTGATGGACGCATCTACGGCGAAAACCGGAAATTCATGGATTCTGTTTTATCCAGCCCGATGTTCTGAGAATGGAAGACAGATTATCATATGAGAGACTGTGGTCTTGATGATATTCATACCGCGCACATCAACCAAATGATCACTGAATTAAGAAAAAGGAGCGAAAAATAATTATGTGGCCTAATATGCGTTATAGAGATTTTTCAAACGACATAAAAAGAAAAAATTATTTCTTTCAGTGCAAACATGCCGGCAGAAGAAAGAACGGGAGAAAATAATATGAGAGCAATAAATATTAAATGGGATGTAACTGACGGAGCAGAAGAAATGACCGAAGAAGAAATTGCAGATACACTTGCTTCGCTGCCTACGGAAGTCGAACTCCCGGAAAAATTCAATAAAGAAAACTATACTGACGAAGACGGATACCACGAAGATGAACTGGTTGAAGACGCATCCGACTGGGTATCTGATGAATACGGATTCTGCAATTACGGGATCCAAGTTGAGGAATAACGATGGAAAAGATTTTAAAAGAAGAGATCATCGATGTTCGCGGAACTACAAAAATGACCGTTGGTGATCCGATGTACCTCGAGAATATTGCTAACGGAACGGATAGGGGCTGCGAAAAGAAACTTGTATTCGATGGTTCTATTTCTGGGGCGCCGCTTGGAAAGCTTCGGATCCGTAAGATCCATTGCACTGAAAATGAGCTGGAATGGGATATTATCGACGTATCTGTATTTCAGGCAGGTCAACCGTTTATGCTCGACACATATCTGGGCGAACAATATTACAACGGAACAATTGTAAAGAATATCGATCTCGGCTGCGACACCGCTCACTTCGAAATTCATACCAAATATGGTTCTGATGAATTTCATACTGGAGCAGATGGCTATTACGGGCATCTTTATAAGTACAAACAGGGATTTGGTATGGATCTGAATTTAAGTTTTGATGCCGAGATGTTTGATTATGAGGAAATTAAGCAGCGTATGTTAAAATTATTTCCGGAAAGGAAAAAGGTAAACTGATGACAGCAGAAGAAATGAGAAAAATCTCAGATGGTTGCTCCCTGAGAAAAAACGCCGTTGATTATGGCATTAAAACCATTGAGGAAAAGATGATGGAATATGCAAAAAGGGGTTTTCGCGAATGTTATGTTTCATTTAACCATCACCCCGGCCCTTTTAAAGAATTTCAGAAAAAATACGGCGATAGCGAAAAATATTGCGAATTCAATGTAGAAAAAGAATTAAGAGAATATTTTACCGGCAATGGTTTTTCCTTCCGTTATGTTACGGATGACATCTGCGGCGGAGTAAGACAGGATCCGTACTGGGTCATTTGCTGGTAGTTTGAAAGAGAAGCCAAAAGGCTTCTTTTTCTTTTACTCTCTTTTATCTTTCATATTAATATCATAAACAGCAAAGGAGATCTTTATGGATAGAGAAACATTGAAAAACATGGATCAGAATACATATCAAGAAATGCTCGAAGATGCTGCTTTCGATGAAATCAACGCAATGCTCAATATCTCAAAGGGACATTCTCAGGAACTGCATGAAAACATAGCTAATGAAGAGCTAATTAAACGAATCATAACAGAAGAAAAAGAAAATATTTCAAGCTTTTGGGACGATGAATCATTAAAAGATGGAGTCTCAAATGTGGTTGCATACCGCTCTCATGCCATCACCAAATGGCTTTTTAAGGAGAGATATGAATTTAAAAACCCAAAAGATTATCAGAAATTATGTATATCGGCGGATATAGGTGGCGATTCTATTGGACATGGATTCAGTAACAACAACGGCGTAGTAAAAGAAAAAGAGACCTCTGCGGTAACTGTTGTTTTGCAAAGAGATATGGATGGAGAATCGCCTTTTGGTTTCTACATTAAAACCGCTTATGCGGATATACAGCACGAAAACGCAATTTTCACGGGATTACAATACACAAAAGAGGATATTATCAACAAACCCAATATAACTTTCGATTCTGACATTCAGAAATTGTACTTCGCGATCAGCGATAAATACAAGGATGTTAAAATTTATCAAAGAACGGATCCAGGCACAAAAGAACCTTATATAAAGCTCATTTTCCCGGAAAGAGAAGACGGCAGAATTGAGGCTTTTATCACGAACAACGATACCTCAATCAAGCACATTTCTTCAAATGAAACACGAAAAATTAATTTTTCCGAATGTTTCTTTCATCATGAGGAAGAAAGTAAAGTAATCAGTGATATCCAGAACATACAAAATATTATTCGTGAAAAAGCTAAAGAAAACATTAAAGAAACTGATATTACTTACAAAAAAGCACATAAGGGCGACGAAGTGCGTTAATTTCTATGCAGAAATTTGTCTAATACAGGTAGATATGTTAAAATGCAAATATCAGGAGGAACAAATATATGGTTGATATCGAAAAAATAAATATTATAAAAACTGATGAACCACAGTTGTGTATTTTACCGAATATCGCAGCGATGAAGGTCAAGGATTTCTTGGATCAAAGAAAAATCGAATATCGCTGCGTAGGGCAGGAAAATTTCGAAGACGGATGGCCTGGAGGGTGCATCTATCGAGGAAAAGAATATACCCGTTTTGTTCAAGCAATAATCACATGCGTTGACAGCAATTGTCTGCTTGAAATTGCTGAACAGCTATATCATAGTTAAAAGAAGCCTTCGGGCTTCTTTTTCTTTTGTGTCCTTTTATCTGTCATATTAATGTCATCAAAGTAGATAGAAGGAGAAGAAATATGAAAGAAACGACAAATATTTTAGAGCTTTTTGGAGGTGTTGGTGCTCCCAGAAGAGCGTTGGAACTTTGTGGCCTGAATGTCAAATCTATTGATTATGTGGAGATTCTGCCTTATGCAGTAATGGCCTACAATAATATTTTTGACATCAGTTATAAGCCGCAGAATATTATTAACTGGAACATGGATGTGGATATTCTCATTCACGGATCACCCTGCCAGGATTTCACGAAAGAGGGCAAAAACGATATCAATACAGGCAGATCTATCCTGTATAACCGTACTCTCGAAATCATTGAAAACGGGCTGCATAAAAGACCTCCCGTAGTAATCTGGGAGAACGTCCCCAACCTTGCCTCCCAGGGCAAAAAGGTGTCCCATAAGCATCATCTCGATCATTATATCGAGACCATGGAACGATTGGGGTATCGCAGTGCTTACGCCATTCTCGATGCAAGCAAATACGGTATTCCGCAGGCAAGAGAAAGACTGTATGTGGTAAGTCTGCTGTCCGGGAAAGAATTCAAATTTCCGGAAGAAATTCCTCTGAAGTACCATTTAGTCGATTATCTTGACAAAACAATCAATCCTGCGGATTATGCGTTATCTGATGCGGAGAAGCAGCTGTTTTTCACAAATAACGGTAATTTGTATGTCAGGGAAGCAACCAAGACCGGCTATAAGCTGGTAGAGGACGGAGACTGTATCAATGTTGCGTTCCCTAATTCTAAAACCAGAAGAGGAAGAGTTGGAAAAGGCGTCGCAAAGACATTAACAACGAGTCCCCGTCAGGCAGTGTATACGAACGGTATGTTACGGATGTTGTCCGCAAAGGAATGTTGGAGATTAATGGGGTTTAAGGATAAGGATTACGCAGCGATGAAGAGAGTTGGTTTAACAGACTCTCAGATTTTTCATCTGGCCGGGAATTCTATTTGTGTTCCTGTGTTACAGCATATCTTTAAGAAGCTTATGAATATTGGTGAAATCGAATTTTAAGAAGAATAAGGAGAAATAAATGGAAGAGAGATTAAAAACAATATTGTACAATGCGATTAGCCTTTTGATAGATGAAACATTTGAACAGTATGATGACGAAGAAGAATGGTTTAAAATGATCCAGAATGAATTAGATTGCACAAAAGAAGAGCTTGATCAGTATGGAATCCATATTACCGCTGACGGCGGATTAACACAGGTTTAAAAGAAGCCCACGGGCTTCTTTTTCTTTTGCGCCCTTTTATCTGTCATATTAATACTACAAAATATAAGAAAAAAGGAGAAAAATTATGAAATATGAAGATTTCTATAACATAGCCGAATACGGCAACGCAGCCTGGAAAGGCGGATATACAACAGGCGAAGTAACACAGAACGCCAAGGATTATTATTCGGACTTTCTGGCAAGTAAAAACTGCGGCGGACCAACGTTTCTGATTAGGAAATTGATGTCATTACTCGCGGAAGATGGCAGCGAAAAAGCAAAGATGTGGCTGTACCAGATTGCTACAGAATTGAATGTGATTCACCTGAGTTACAAATTCTGTAAAACAAGCAGCGATTGGATAGAGCAGTTTATCAAAAAATAGGAGGATAATTATGGGATGGACAGGATATCAGCCAACTCACTTAAAAAAAGGTGGAATAGTAGACCGTAAAGCAGAATGTGATGCTTATTTTATGGAAGGTCCCAATAAAGGCAACTTCCAGGTATTAAAATCTGCAATGAAAGGCAGCGTGTATTATGCAGCCGTAAAGGATATGGTACGATATGCAGGTAAAGATGAAAAAGAACACAGTATCTATGTCCCGATAGATGACGGAAAAGTACGGGGATATGTTTTTCTTACGTCCGTCAAAAATGGAATGTTTTATTACAAGGATATTTCTGAAGACATGGGACCCAGCTACTATGATTGTCCGGAGTCTATTTTAAAGCTTCTTAGTGAGACGCATTCTGAGCATGCTCTAAATTGGCGAAAACATTGCTGGGAAGAAAATGAGAAAAAGAAAACACATAATCTTTCCAAGTTACCAATTGGAACAAAAATCATTTGGACGAGAAATGATGGAGTTGAAGTAGAGCTATTGAAACATGCTCCAGCATATCAGTTCAAAAGACCATTTTGGTTCAATGCAGCGGATTGGACTTATGTGTCTGCAAAATGGATTGTTAATTGGAAAGTGAAGGAGGACTAATAATGAGTAAAAAGGATATTTATATTATGGGTAGAGCTGAATATCTGGCAGATTACGAAGGCTACTCATTGACTGAAGGCTGCGAAATTGCGGAAAAAGAATGGAATAAGAAACGCAACTAAACAAGAGCTTACAAAATGGAGGAAGTGATGTTTTTCTTAGATTGAAATAGATAAGAACGGCGGGAAACTGCCGTTCTTATGGATAAGGAGGTTTATTACATGATACATCTTGAAAATGGGCATATTTATGAACTCACGAGTGATTTTGATATTTATTCATGTGATGACGGAAGAATTACAATAAAAGCAGGCGCGGTTTTTCTTGCAGAACGCGGAAATAATAGAATGATAAATGGCAGAGAATTGCCTTTTTACAATATTTATTTTCTGCGATCAAAGAATTATCTTCCTTATTCATCTGCCTGTATATTCCAGTCAGTCAGCGGAATAACCATTAAAGAAATCACGATGGATATGTTGGATAAAGAAGCATTTGCCGGATATCTGCCATGGAATATTCGATATGGAACAAATAGTGATATTCTGGAAATGCAAAAAATGATGGAGGAACGAAAATGATCTATATTACAGGAGATATTCATGGAGATCCCACAAGATTTTCCAAAGAAGCGTTTCCAGAACAATCAAAAATGACAAAAGAGGATTACGTTATTGTCTGTGGAGATTTTGGACTCGTATGGGATCAAATGGAATCAAGAACAGAAGAATATTGGCTTAACTGGCTTCAGAATAAGCCGTTCACTACATTATTCGTAGATGGTAATCATGAAAATCATGATAGATTGGATGCTATGCCAGTATCTGAATGGAATGGCGGAAATGTTCACTTTGTAAGACCTAATGTTATTCATTTAATACGAGGCCAGGTATTTACTCTTTGTGGAAAAACATTCTTTACGTTTGGAGGAGCATCTTCCCATGATATACAGGATGGTATTTTGGATCCGGATAATTATCAGTGCGGAATAAAAGATCCTCTATTCAAAGAAGATAAAAAGAAGTTAGATGATAGAAGAGCCATGTACCGTATCAAGAGAGTATCCTGGTGGGAACGTGAACTTCCTAGCGAGCAGGAGATGTCTGAAGGAATCGAAAATCTTAAGAAATACGAAAATAAAGTGGACTATATTATTTCCCATAGTCCGTGCACCAGTGATATGTTCTTAATGGGCGGCAAAGGCCTTTACCAGGCGGATATTATTTCTAACTATCTGGAAGAAGTGCGAGCCACAACGGAATATAAGAAATGGTATTTCGGACATATGCATATCAATAAACAGGTGTCTATGCAGGATATTTGCTTATATGAGCAAATTTTATTTGTTCCCACTTAGTTATTTGTAAATGGAGAAGAGTAAATGAGTAAGTATGCAGGAATTGGTAGCCGAAAATCTCCAAAAGAAATCCTTGGACTCTTTGACTACCTTGGTCGATATTTTGCCAAACGAAGATTTCTATTAAGATCTGGAGCCGCTGATGGCGCCGATACAGCTTTCGAAGATGGCTGTGATATATATAGTGGACCTAAAGAGATTTATCTTCCATGGAAAGGATTTAATGGAAATGGTTCTGAATTGATTTTGCCAGATCCTATTCCGGAAACAGTAGAAAAGATTAGCATCCACTATCATCCGAATTGGTTTGCACAAAGCCGGCAGCAAAGAAATTAATTGCAAGAGATGCTTATCAGATATTGGGACAAAATCTTAATGATCCAGTTGATTTCATTATTTGCTATACGGCAGGTGGGAGAGTAGACGGCGGAACAGCTCAGGCAATTCGCATTGCCATGGATCATAATATTCCAATTATTAATGCGGGAGCATACGGTAATTTGGATGAATTTAAAAAAGCTGTAAATGAAATATTACCAATAATAACGGAGAGGGACAGATAGCTGTTCCTCTTTTTTATTGTTTTGAGAGGGATAGTATATTGGTACTTTTAATATGAGCGGGACAATAATCTGTGCCGGTTGCATAAAGGAATAATACACTATTCCTTTAAATTCATTAATTAAAGGAACATAATTCTATCACTTTCAATCATATGAGGGATATAATATTATCCTTTTAACATATAGCTTATAATTTTTAGAAATGATCTTTTTGTCTCTTTTTCTGTCATATTAATGGTAGAAAAACAAACGGAGGTGCTTATGTTAAAAGAATTACGCAGCAGATCCTTTACAAATGGAAAGGTATATGCATTAGAAACAGAGGATGGATATCCATTGGAAGTCACCGATACTTTTTTACCAAATTATACAAAGGACGCAATCAATAACAATGAAAACACACTGAAGACATATGAAGTTGGAGACCGGACCAATCGATGGATGATTGGTGTTAGTTGTATGAGCGGTTGTCCTGTGCATTGTAAATTTTGCGCAACCGGAAAACTTAAAAGATGGCGTTACTTAACAGCCGAAGAGATTGTAGCCCAGGTGGAATTTATTATCAAACAAAATCCGGAATATCGATTTGAAGATGCTTGGGAACATAAAATCAATTACACCAGAATGGGAGAGCCGTTCCTAAATATAGAAGAAGTAAAAAAAGCCATTCAGATAATTGACGAAAAGTATCCAGGAACGCATCATTATATCTCTACAGTTGGATTACAGGGAAGTGATTTTAGCTGGATTAAAGACAATATTACGTTACAAGTAAGCTTACATAGTCTTAATGAGGAAAGACGACACAATTTAATTCCTATCAGTAATCTGATGTCTATCGAAGAACTGGGTCAGATTCGGACAAATAGTAATTTAAAAACAACTGTCAATATGACATTGGTAGACTATGAAGATTTTGACATCAATATCTTGATCAAATATTTTGATCCTAGATATTTCTTTATAAAATTAAGTCCTATTAACGAGAACGAGATTTCTGAGAAAAATCATATGGGATCTGGTATTATCGAGAAAAGAAATTTGATGTAATACATAAAGGAGGAAAAATTCATGGAAAAAATCGCAAATCAGTTAAGAGCAGCAGGTTATGATTACGCAGTTGCCATTGCGACTGAAGCAGAAATTACTGCAAAAGCTGCATGCGGTCAGTTAGCTATTATTACTGAGAATAAATAATCGTTAACAGAAATGCCCCATTCAGGGGCATTTTCTATGGAGGAAAATATGTTACATAATCATAGAGTGTTCCGGTATCGAATTATCACAAATTTTCATTGTAATCAAAACTGCTATTTTTGCTTTCAGCCGGAGAAGCGAGAAAAGATATTAGATATTGAAAAAATGGAAGAGACTATGAAAAAAGTAGGTATGCTGGAAAGAGCCACCATTATGGGCGGAGAGAGTTTGCTTTTACCGAATATCGTAGATTATTTCGAAGTAGTGAATAAATACGTAAATACAATTTGTCTGGTAACAAATGGTACAAAATTAACTGAAGAATTAACAAAAGCTTTAGTGGAAAATGGACTGGAAGAAATGGCAATCTCTATATCTTCTAAAGAACAATATAAGGCCAGAAGAGAACAGATATTGATTGCAAAAAAGTACGTGCCTAATTTACGCATCAATCTTCCAAAATCTTGGGAGTCTACTGGGGAAAAGTTATATGAACTTGTTGATATGATTTTAGCAGATGATATCGGCGTGGTTGTATGTGAAGATCTTATGGGCAGATACAATTTAAACTATAAAGACAGCTATGAAGATCTGCTTTATGGCATGGGCGCTAAATTATTACGTAGTGATGGACATAATTTCTTCACGTTTGAGTGGAAGGGAAAAGAATTTGGGCTGTTTGGGTATCATGGAGATAAAAACGCATCCGCAGATACGGAAGAAGCCGGATACGAAAAGACAGATATTATCATTGCACCGAATTGTCATTCTAATGAACGGTATTCCCATAAAGTCTATTCTGTGTGGGAAGATTACTGCCATGATATAGGAAACCACGACTTGGCGTAGGAGTGCAGTATGCTTAAAATTGATTTTGGCAGCGGATATAATCCATATCCTGGATATAAAACATGTGATATTACTCAAGGTCCCTATTTAAATTATGTATACAATACAGAAACAAACGAAATTATTGGATTGCAAGAAGGATCCGTTGATGAATTTCGCCTTAAAAACGTACTACATCATGCTGATATACCCAAGGTGATTCAGTGTCTCCACAGATATTTAAAATCAGGCGGAATTCTGCAAATTATTGAACCAAGGATGGAGTATTACGAACAAAACCGGTGTCTGGATCTGTTTTGGTATCGTTACATTTATCCGAGATATGAAATAGCAATTCCTCCCAAAAGGAGAGTTGACTACTTAAAAATATGCGAGGCATATTTTAAAATCTCATCACATCAAAATGCAGATGTTTATGACGTTTATTTTTTTGTTAATCAATAAATAATTTCAAAGAATGAATTTAGTTTTCGGCGGAACATATGTTTTCGTATCATTATAACCTTTTTAAAAAAATATTAAACCATTACATAAATAAATACTATACAAAATTAAAAAATGTTTTTTGTGCACATTTTCCAAATAATGTAGCAAAAAATTGTAGCTATTAAATATAGTTTTTTTAATATTTTTTTGCTATTATGATGGTGGTTAGAGGCGAATTCAATTAGAAAAAGAGATCTACTAATGCACAGTAGATCTCCTTTAGAAGAAAAATTAGAATTTAATTAGAACAAGAATTAAAAAAATAAGAAGAAGGAATAAAAGAAGCTCGGTTAGATTTGATTGTGGTTGTCCATTAGATCCGCTTGTTTCATGATTATTTTCCATGATTTTCGCCTCTCTTTCGTAAACAAAAACATCTATCTACTTTTGCCATAACGAAAATATCATATTTTTAAAATTAATACAATATGGAACAGTTGTTTTGTTAAATACATACTGTTTTGTATTGTTATTTTTGTTTATTTTTCTTTGTAATAATTTCTGTGCAGAAATTTGCAATAAATTTCAAAGCTGTTATAATAGTATTATCAGATGAAAACAGATCTGATTCCCCTTTTATCTTTGATGCGTTTCCCGGAGTCCCCGCTCCGGGAAATTTTATTTTTGTCGTTTATCTTTCATAATAATACTAGAAAGGCAGGTATATTTATGACATGTTATGATTCAAAAAGTGGCTCATTTCCTATAAGTAGGAAAGATTGTGAGTTATTGGCTTCTGCTTGCGAAGAGCAGGTGATTGAAATGGAAAAAGATTTGGAAGCATATGGAGCAGAAAAATATCTGCGTTACAAAGAACTCCAGCAAAGATTTCTTGGCATTATTAAATTGATGGATGCCAGAAAAATAAAAGAGGATGAAAGAAAAAAGGCTGAAATCGAACTAAGGGAAAATCTTCGTTCAAAAATTCAATGCTGTAATTCAATTCAGGATAACAATCTGACCCATGCAGGAGAAAACGATGATTGATAAAATCAAAACAGCAGAAGTGCCCGGATCCCGTCTTGACATGGATTTCGAATTTGAGTGGTTTCTGCAGACGATAGAAGTGAACTGCACAGAACACTGGAATGAAGTTCGAAACGCGTTGTTTCAGTTATTTTGCGGAGCAATGAGGGTAATAACAGATTACCGATGGATACCGGAATGCAAAGAAACGTCTCTATCAGGGATTGAGATCAAATGTGCACTCGCTCCGGATGAAAACGGAAGACGCGAAAACGATGTTCTTGGAAAATGGACTTTTCATCTCGTGGCAGGATCGGGAAAAACAACAAAAGAAGCTATCGAGAATATCGAAAAAGATATGGAGAGATTTTTGAGAGCTCGTTTTGATATTAAAAAACCGATTGATCTGAACGCAGTACGAGAGGAATATGAACGAAAGAAATTACTGGAGAAAATGCTGCTGTAGAATTTATATACGTCCTTTCTGTCATATTAATGGCAGAAAGGACGGTGTTTTTATGTACATAGAAAAACTCAGCGCACTTATGGAAAAGGCTCCAGGAAGCGCAGACGAAATTGTGGAATATGCACAGGCGTTAACCAAATATATCAATACAGTTGCGGATCAGGAACTCGCTATCGAAAGAAACCGAGCTTTTCTTATTTCCGAAAGAATAGACCGGTCGGAATATATAGCAAGAATCGAGAAGACGAACGACGAAAGAAATAAAGTTCATGACAAAGCCTGCGCTGCCTGTAAAAATATCAATGATATTGCTAAACGAAATGGACAGCAAAAAATATTTGATTTTGAACCCCAGATGACACAGGAACATGGATTACTAAAATTCAGCCAGGACAATCATTATCGCGTTGCAAAATTTTGCGCAGATCTAACGAATGAATTGTTTGAAAAAGGTTCACTTGAAAAATCCGAGCATCTATTGGATCAGGTAGTGGAAAAAGCAAAAGAGAAGACTTATCCAGAACTGAATAAAAGCGAAATGACAGAAAAATTCAATGAATACACTTCTGAGGACATATCGGAAGATTTGCAGTCTTTCATGAACGAACGCAAAACCGGTATAGTCACTTTTCGGGATGGTTGCCAAATAAGCTTAAAAAATCCCACAAAATACGGAGAATATGATATTGAAACATTCGGTAATATTTCTCTTGGTGGTGCATCATGCTATTTTGATAAAGGCGACAACGGGTATATAGGGAAGGAAATTTTCAAAAATGTAGTCATGGAAATATCGAGCGATCACGGAGGGGCAGTACAAATAGAAGAAAAAGTACCGGAAAGATCTTCTCTTCTGCAGGATGTGCTAAATGGCGATTATGAACATCCTAATAGCTGTTCAGCAAAAGATATTGAGCGCTGAATATTTGCTCTTCCCATTTCTGACATATTAATGATACAATACTAGAGAAATGGAGGAGACGAATGTATCAGCTTAAAGTTATAAAGGAAGAAAAAATGTCTAATCCTGACGGCGGAAAGCATATTGTCCGCATATTACAGGGCTATGGATATGATGTCCGGCTCGTTTTTGATACCGGAGAAGAATTTACCGAAAAGCATGTTTCCATACTTCCAACAAAATGCAAAAATGAATTTCATTTTATATTTAAACCGGTTTACGACCCGCTCTTTAACGATAAACGTATCGAAAGTTATTCTGCAGTTAATCTGTCTGAAGCAGATATGGATCAGATAATAGAAGAGTATACAAACGTAAAAGAGCTATTCCATGAGCTAGATGACCGGAAGGAGGAACTTTTCTATGAATAGTTTTTTTTACCAATTCCGAATGTGAAGATATCGCTATACTCGTAAGCACCATGCTTCCGAATGCTCTATCTGGCGAAGATGAGGATAATAGGGAGTTAGCAACGGATTTACTTAGTGCAGCAATCAAGTATACCAAATACCGTATGGAATGGGCAACGCATGATAATACGTGGAAGATGGAAAACGACAAATATCGTACATCGTCACATGATCGGTTTATGGATTGTCTGAATATTTTTCTTAGGTATAATAAAATGCCTTTGGAAAAAGAATTTGGCAGAAAAGATCTTGGCGATATTGCATGTTATTTGGCGTATGCGGCGGCAATTTCAGAAAGGTAACATTGACTCCGGAATATTTCCGGAGTTTTCTGTTTTTATATCATGATTTTCTTTCATAATATTTTTTTAACTGAAGAAAAATAGAGTAAAGCATCAAAAACAAAAAGGATTTTACATGAATTTATCCTGGGATTAGCTATTTGTGTTCTCGGTCAGTCTTTTGCGATTATCCCCACAGGATATACTGGCGTTCGGATCACTTTTGGACAGATTGATAATCGGACCGTACAGAACGGATTTAACAAGCCGCGAGCAAGAAATCCCCGCCTTCTATAAGTGGTAGGATAAATTGCGATCAACGCGGCTCGTCCTTGGTTTTGATTACGAGCCAAAAACCTAATATAACAAATATAATCTTTCATAATAAGTAAGAAAGATATTTTACAGAAAGGTGACAGTTTTCGATGAACCGTGCTTACAGATACCGGATCTACCCTACGACTGAACAACGCGCCCTGTTTGCAAAAACCTTTGGATGCTGCCGGAAGGTTTATAATCTCATGCTGTCCGATAAGATTGAGGGCTATGAAACTACCGGTAAATTCCCTGCTATCACTCCTGCCAAATACAAGAAGGATCATCCATATCTTAAAGAAGTGGACAGCCTTGCGCTTGCTAACAAGCAGTTGGATTTGCAGGCTGCCTTCCGTAACTGTTTCAGTAAGTCGCACAAGAAGAATACTGGTTTTCCTAAGTTCAAGTCCGCAAAGCGAAGCCGCAGGTCTTATACCACCAACAACCAGAAGGGTACTGTTGCTATCGTGGACGGCGGCTTTATCAGGCTGCCTAAGGCCGGTAAAGTAAAAGCTGTCATCCATCGTATGCCCGGAGACGACTGGAACATCAAATCTGCCACGGTATCCCAGGAATCCGACGGGAAGTATTATGTCTCCGTCCTGTTCGAATTCGAAACTCCTGTAAATACCTATACTGCCGATAAAACCAACGCCATCGGACTGGATTATGCCTCTGATGGGCTGTACGTGGACAGCAACGGCAACGTTGGCACGAATCACAAATACTACCGCGAGAGCAGCAGGAAGCTTGCCAGGGCGCAGCGCCGGCTGTCACGCATGCAGGGTTCCCGTAAGAATGAAGTGAAATCCAGTAATTAGATAAAGCAGCTCCGTAAGATCAACAGGATCCACAAGCACATTGCCAATCAGCGTCTGGATAACCTGCATAAGATCTCTACCGGGATAACCAACCGGTATGATGTCGTATGCGTGGAATCCTTAAATATGCGTGCCATGGCAAACAAAGGTTTCGGGAACGGTAAAGCTACCCTGGATAACGGATATGGCATGTTTCTGTCCATGCTCGAATACAAGCTTGCCGACAGAAACAAGTATCTCATCAAGGTCGATAAATGGTTTCCGTCATCCCAGATCTGTCACTGCTGCGGTTCCCTGCATCCGGAAATGAAGGATCTCAGGGTCCGCACCATGAAATGTGACTGTGGTCTGACGATGGGCAGGGACAGGAATGCCGCCATCAACATCCTGCAGGAAGGCCTGCGGACACTGACAGCAGCATAAATCAAATATTTATAGTAGGGACGGAATAGCCCGAACTCATACGCCTGTGGACATTGCGTAAGACGTTGATTGCGTGTATCGTGATCAATGCAGCGGTGGTTGAATTAGGAAGTTCCGACTTCTATAAGTCGGGGTAGTTCACCTGGAAGATTCCTTTTGTCCAGAAGATTAGCTAGGCAAATAATAAACAGTAGGATATTACTTACACCGGGCAGGTATGGAGCGAAAAATCCGAAAGAACGATTTTGTATTATGAGGGCGTAACTGTTACCTATACGATCAATTCCGAAAAGAGCGCATGGATCTATGCAAACATATCAGATTATAAAAAGAATCTGATTTCTGATAGCCTGGTTGCTTCTGCAATCAAGAGCAGTAGTAAGGAATTAAATTCCACCGATGCGACAAACAGAGGAATTATTGAGCCTCTCGCGCAGGAGAAGATTCAGGAAGCGTTGAATCAAAAATACGGTGACGAAGTGGTATTTATCAACAAAGTTGTTATTGCCAATACTGATTTCGAGGAATCTTACAATCAGGCAATCGCCGACAAACAGACCGCGCAGCTTGCTTACGAAAAGCAGCAGATCGAAAATAAGCGGCAGATTGAGGCGGCCGAGGCCGAAGCGAAGGTGAAGACAACCCAGGCAAAAGCGGAAGCCGACGCGGCGGTTATTAAGGCACAGGGTGAAGCAGACGCAAATAAGCTGCTAAATGACTCCATCACGGAAAAGATTTTGAAACAGCAGTATTATGAAAAATGGAACGGCCAGTTGCCCAGTGTCGTGAATTCCGATTCCAGCGATTTGATCCTGGATATTGGAAATGTTACCGATGGGGCAACGGAATGATTTTGAAAGAGTCACAGAAATGTGGCTCTTTTTACTTTTTTTGTAGGACGATTTTCTATCATAATAATATCGACACAAATTGAACCGGAAATATTCTTTATAAGGAGTTAAGATATGACTTACCGTGAAAAGTTTAATATTGCTCAAAGAAACGAGATAAAAAGTGGGTTGGAGTCTGGTATCGATACCTCTATTTATGCTAAACCAGAATTTAATTGCGATCAAATGAGACAGATAAGAGAAGGTCTGGAATCCAGACTCGATGTTTCCATCTATGCCAAACCTGAATTTGACGATGAACAAATGCATGAAATAAGATATGGTTTGGAATCTAAACTCGATGTATCCTTTTATGCAGATCCGAAGCTCAATTTATGGCAAATGTGTGAAATAAAAATTGGTTTAGAGAATGGGATTAATGTCTCTCCTTATGCTAAACCAGAATTTAATTGCGATCAAATGAGACAGATAAGAGAAGGGCTGGAAGCCAAACTCGATATCTCCGTTTATGCAGACCCGAAGTTCAATTTATGGCAAATGCGCGAAATAAAAAAGGGGTTGGAGAATGGAATAGATGCATCCGTCTACGCCAACCCTAATTTCGATGAATCTCAAATGCAAGAAATAAGAAAAGGTTTAGAGACGGGCGTTGATATTTCTATTTACGCCAACCCTAATTTCGATGAATCTCAAATGTCTCAAATAAGAACAGGCCTAGAAGAAGGCTTTGATGTCTCCATTTATGCTAAACCCGAATTCGAATGCTATCAAATGAGCCAAATAAGAGAAGGTCTGAGGAATGGGATCGATGTCTCTATTTATGCTAATTCTGAATTTAGTTGGCCTCAAATGCAAGAAATAAGATGGGGTTTGGAAAACGACATTGATGCGTCAATTTATGCTAATCCCGTATTTGATATTGATCAAATGGAAGAAATAAGAGAAGGCTTAAAAGAAGGACTTGATGCCTCTGTCTATGCTAATCCAGAATTAAGCAATGAACAAATGGCAAAAATAAGACTTGAATTGAAAAGTATAGAACAGGAAAATAGCTACTTAGAAAAATACACCGAACCGTCTGATGTAGAAGAAATCGATGAATCGTCCGAGTTTCTTGATTATGTTGACTCTGTTGTCGAAGAAACCAAACAGGAACAGCAAACCTTATCAGAGAAACGAATTAAACCAATTATTACTCAGGGAGAAGAACATTAAAACTCAGGAGCCTCAGAAATGGGGCTCTTTTTATGTCAAAATAGAAGGTAAAATAAATCAAGATATTGTGCCGTTTTTGCCCTTCTCTACGACATCTTGTTTTTAACGAAATCCTTTATTTATGCGGCTTTGCGGTATATTAGGCTCACATTGTGAGCCTATATATTTTTTTCAATATTTTGTATTCTTTTCTTTTTTTAAACAATATATAGTCTACGTCTTTCAGCTGTTATTTTCCTTCATATTAATTATATCAATCAATAGATAAATGGAGGAAACACAATGAACAAATTTGAGATTTTCAGTAAGAAAAATATTGGTAAGCTGAGCGCAGCAATCCGCGATGATGGATCCGTATGGTTCCTTGCGAAGGATGTTGCAGAAATCCTCGGCATGCAGGCGAAGAACGCTCTGCGTATGCTGGACGATTCCGATAAAGAAGAAGTATTCACTGACATCGGAAACGGCCGCCGCAAATATCAGTTCGTAAATGAACCTGGTCTCTACGAGATGATCTTCTCATCCCGTAAAGCAGAGGCAAAAGCATTTAAAAACTGGGTGACCCATGATGTGTTACCGTCTATTCGCAAAAACGGTGGTTATATCATTGGGCAGGAAGAGCTGAAAGGAGAAGATAAGGAAAAGCTGGAAGAGCAGATTCGTCAGTTGGCGAAGCAGGTGAACGCTTACAAAGAAGACGGGAACCTGTGGATGAAGATGTATTTCGACATCCAGGCCGACTACGTCAATGCCGTTGAGAAAATTTACGGTAAAAAGAAGCCTGCTGGTGATTCTTCGGAGGTACTAATTAAAGATGAATATATTGTTACTCCAGAAGGATGGATTCTTCCTAAGAGTCTGATGGGAAGAGATAATGACTAATTACAAAAGGGCGGATTATTTCCGCTCTTTTATAAGACAAATCTGGATTTAGAAGAAGGAGAATGATATTGTAATGGGTTATCAGGAATTTGAGAGACAATACGGGCATCTTTTATCATGGGAAGATGCAGAGAAGAAGGCAGGACGTAAGTTGGATTGGAATAACAATTTAGATTGTGGTATCTATCATGATTTACTGATAGAGGAAACAAGAAAGAATGGAATTGACGTTCCGACAGAATAAATACTGATGGAGTAAATAAATAATTACTTAAAGCGGAACTAAGTACGAAAAATGAATGAAGTGTTTTTTATGATGAATGCAAAGGAAATTGCGAATATTTGGAAAGAAGTCGTTAAGATTTACAATAATACAAGAGAAATCAATCTACCTGAAAAAACTATGAGCGAAATAGTTCAATCGTTTGGTTTAGAGAAAACAAAAGAAGTGTTTGCAACAGTAGCAGCTATCAAAAAACATGACGGTAGAATTTATGGAAAGAACAGAGAGTATATGAACAGTATTCCTGTTGATTCAGAGAATGTAGAATGGAGAAGCGGAAATCCCGTAGTATATGCAGGACTTGATGATATCCATACTACGCATATCGACCAGCTGATTACCGAATTAAGGAAACTGGATAACTAAATACATTATTCATTTAGAAGGAAGGAAATAATATGTTAGGATATAAGATTTATTTTAATGGAGATAAATTTGCAGCAGATAATACTGCAACAGAAGTTCAGACGATGCCATGCGATTCAACTGTTTCATGGATGGCTAATAAGATATATGCAGATAATGCCGTAGAAAAGCATAATGCAAATGATTTAAAGGATGTTAAAAAATGTAAGGAGTGCGGAGAATACTTCTGGCAGACAGACGAAGAAAGAACCTGGTTTGCTGATAGGAATATGAAAGCACCTTGCAGATGTTATTCTTGCAGGAAAAAGAAACACTGAAATGCGTGTTTCTTTGGATTGGAAAGACAGGTAAGAGAAATGAGAGATATAGATAGAGCAGTTGAGATCCGCTCTTTTTATAACAAAAAGGAGAAAATCATGAAAAAGAAATTAATTTTATTATTATCGGCAGTTATTCTTTTGCTCACTTCGTGCGGGCGTTTATTACCTGTAAACGAAAATCATGCAGATACAATTCCTAAAATCGAAGTAATTCAGACAGAGTCGGAAATTGATTCTGAAGAATCGCCAAGCGAATTCGATTCATCTCAAGTTCCCGTTTACGCAGGCAACGCATACGCCACGATCAACGACAATATCCCTTTCTTTGCTGCGGACGGCATTTTGTCTGCTGGATATGAATTTTACAGTCCCCTGGATGAACTCGGAAGATGCGGTCCCGCCATGGCGCTTGTAGGTAAGGAAACAATGCCTACGGAAGAAAGAGGAGAGATCGGAATGATTAAGCCTACCGGATGGCATACCGTTAAATATTCCGGTATCGTAGATGACAATTATCTTTATAACCGTTGTCATTTGATCGGATATCAGCTTTCAGGAGAAAACGCCAATGAAAAGAATCTGATCACGGGTACGAGATATTTCAATGTTACCGGCATGCTTCCGTTCGAAAACGAGGTCGCAGATTATGTTAAAAATATCGGAAATCATGTTATGTATCGTGTGACCCCTGTATTTGCACGCGATAATCTCGTAGCTGACGGTGTCCTTATGGAAGCATATTCTACGGAAGATAACGGAGAAGGTGTTTGTTTCTGTGTATTTGTCTACAACATTCAGCCTGGTATTGAGATTGATTATGCAACAGGTGACAGTTGGATCAGTGGAGCAGCGCAAAAAGAAAGTGATAAAAACACAGATGACTCCGTTGTTAATTATGTGCTCAATACTGGTACGCGTAAATTTCATTTACCGGTTTGTGAGAGTGTTACAGATATGAAACCACAGAACAGGAAGGATTATAGCGGCAGCAGACAAAATCTTATCGATCAGGGATACGATCCCTGCAAAAGATGCAATCCATAGGAGGAAAGCATGGAATATGCTACTTATCAGACAACACCTGAAATTCATGGCGAAGGAACATTTTTCTTTACTGACTGCGGACATAAGATGTATTCAAACAGGGATAAAACGGCGTACCATGGCTGTTTGTGCCCGGGATGTTTTAGTCAGGGAAAAATGACAACACTTTATCTTCGTGGATCAGAAGAAGGAAATAGGTATTGGAAAAAGAAACTGGAGGAAAAATCATGATCATTTGCAGATATAATGGCGAGATCCATTGCATTTCAGAAACGGAAGATTTTCGGGAACTTGTAGCACCGGAAATTTTCGATGCTTTGCATGAATTTCTTAAAATAAAGGAACATGACGCGGAAGAGTATGAGAATTTGGAGCGAGAATACGACCGGTTATACGACGAACTAGAAGATATGAAATCCGAGCTTGAAGATGCCGAAGCCGAGGTTGATCGCCTAGAAGAAGAAAATGATTCCTTATCAGACAAATTGTCCAGCATCTCCAAAAAAATTGAAGAACTTCTGAGTGATAAAGATTTTGGATATATCGATCAGGAAGAATTTAACAACAAAATCAAAGAATTAAGCAGCGAATACAGCATCATCGAAAAATAGGAGCGTTTTTCATAAAAAATGAAATGATTGTGCAGAGTTGTAAGGTATTAAGAGGCGGAGAAAACTTCGTCTCTTTCTTTTCGTCCATACCAATATAAGAATTCTGCAAACTTTTCACATAGTTTTCTATCATAATAGTAATATCAAAGAAAGATGGAGAAAAACTTTTCCCGGGGTTAAGATAAAAATCCCGGTTGATCTTATAGATTTTACTTTTGTTACTCCGGTTTATCCGGAGATTATATAAAACCAACCTTTTTCTAAAAATACAGTCCGACCGGATGGACACTGATTCGCTGCTTCATCCGGTTACGGAAGCAGCGTCCTCCCAAAAATCTATAACGCTCCCGCCGAGCGAAACATTTCTTACTGTTTCCGGCGGGGGAACAGTTATGGCCACAAGGAGGGCAAATCATATGAATAATTTAAACGAAACGAACCTGTTAAAGGCAACCATGACTCAGCCGAGATTAGCTTTCGAACTCGTTAAGGCACTTGGCAAGGCATCGGAGGATCTGATGACTTATGAGAGAATTAATTCTCGTCCCGATAGAGAACTTGCCCGTAAGAGTAAGTTAGGGGAAGCTGTTAAGTATTCGAGTAAAGTGGTCGGAGTTGTGTCCCGGATGGAACGTGAAACAGGTTTGAAAATCATCAAGAATTTTCTGCATAACGACAGTGAAAAACTTGAGTTCATGCAGGATGTGGATGATTTCTTCAATGAACTCTATGCAGAGTCTCAGGAAAAATCCAAAAACGCATAAAAATAACGCCTTCCGGTTTTCCGGCAAGGCGTTTTTCTTATAATTCCGAAATGATTTTTGCAATTTTATCCTGAAGCTTTCCGCTTTCGGCTGCAAGAGCGATACCTTTCAAAAACGTCATATTTTGCTTTGCGTCTTCAATGGATTCGTCTGCACCTTTCATAGAAGTTCTTGCCAGATTCGCATATCCTTCGGAAGAAATTTCTCTGTATTTTTCGATCAGATCCCTGAGTTTCGGATGATCTTCGTATTTTTTAATTTCCTTATCAAATTCCTCTTTTTCCATCATAGCCAGATCCTCATATCTTGACTGGTTAGGAAAGTTTTTAATCTCTGCCATTTCTTATCCTCTTTTTCTTTGCTGTATTCTATTTTCTATAATTACTATAGCATAAAAGAATAATACGGGCAAATTTCTGCACAGAAATTCTGACATATTAATCTTATAAAAAGAAAGGGGGAGAGCATTTGCAATATATAGAAAAATACGCGGATTTATTTGATATCGATGATCCTGACGTATGGTTTGTACAGTGTATATCCGCTGATTTTGCTTGCGGAAAAGGTATCGCTGTTGAATTCAATAAAAGATTTAATACGAAGCAGGAACTGCAGAAAAACTACAGGTCAAATGTATGGAACGGTAAAGGATACTGCATTGTAACCTCACGTGTTCTAAATCTGGTGACGAAGGCGAAATATTATATGAAGCCTTCGGAAAAGACCATGCGGACGGCATTAAAAGAGCTTCGCAATATTGTCATTACATACGGTATAAAATCTATCGCAATGCCTAAAATTGGCTGTGGTCTGGATCGGATGGACTGGGAAGTCGTAAGGAGTTTTATACAGGAATTATTCGGAGATATTGATGATCTGAATATTACCGTATGTTATAAATGGGAAGAAAAACGAAATTTATGGTAGGAACCAGGATTTTAGATTGATTAACTCAAACAAATTCGTTTGTTACGTTACCTATGGACGTGGTATCCTTCTCTTAAAGATGAAAAACCGTGGCGTTTGTCACGGTTTTTCTGTGCAGAAAAATCTTTCTTCCATGTTTTTATGTCATAATAATGGTATCAAACAAAAGATAGAAAGGAGAATACTTTATGGGTTGGATCAACTCGCATGTCGTGACAACAAAACCCATCACAGACATTAACGGACATCTCATTCCGAAAGGAACCGAGTTAATAACTATATATGGAACAAAAAGAGGAGATAGTGCCAAAACAACAGGCTTTAGATCATGCGAAAACGGAAAAGTTTATAAAATTCCATGGGCAGAAACGGAGCATATGAAAATTCTTCCTGAGAAACTGATTATCAGTTCGGCATTTTTATAACATTTCTGCCATAATAATATTGAAGATGGGAAACCTCTTTCATAAAACACATTTTCTTCTCTGGTACCCCCACAGCAATGTGGGGGTTTTGCTGTATTTTCTGCACACAAATTTTTCCGAATCTTTCATAATAATAATTGAAAGGAGTTTTCTATGGCTAATTTAAAAGCATATTTTAAAAATCTGCGGCCTTACTGCATAGTGGTTTTTGCGATTTATCTCGTTATGTCACTGTTTTCCAGAAAACTTATCGTAGATGGAAGTTCCATGGAACCAAATTATCATAACGGAGATGTTTTGAAGATCAACTTAGTAGCTTACCTGACATCGGAACCGCAGCGATATGATGTTGTTGCCATTCATACACCGTCAATGGATCTTATCAAAAGAATTATAGCCCTTCCAGGAGAAACTGTTAGTATAGACGAAAATGGAAAAATTCGGATCAATGGAGAAATCATAGAAGATCCATTTGCAAAAGAAGCAATCAGACAGGATATGCGTGGATTAGCGGCGGATACCATTGTTCTAAAGGACAATGAATACTTCGTAATAGGAGATAATCGGAACGCAAGCACCGACAGCAGAACTATCGGACCGATACAAAAGAAACAAATCATTGGAAAAGTTAGAGTAAAAAGATAAAACAATGGATGTTAAATGCAAAAATAAGTATAAATGTCAAAGAATACAAAAATCGTATGTAAATTAGGATTTAGCGGAGGTAAAAAATGTTGTGCTGGGGATGTATCTGCAATCACTGTGCGAATAGTGCTGAATGTTTTGATCATTGCCCTGGAGAGATGGACGAGCCGTGCTTTACCTGTGATGAGTGTATCTACTATGACGGCAAAAGCGACAGACGTGTGATGAGGCGAGACGAATGCCCTAAATACAAGATAACGGAATACTACGCAGGTATTCTCCGGAAGAAAATGAAAATATTAGAATTTAGGAGGTAGAGATGAGCAACCGACCGGAAATTACAAAGAAACTGTCCATGTCGTTGGAAAAATACATAAATCCTAAAAATGACACAAGAATTTACATGGCTAAAGAGGTCACATTTGATTATGCTACAGGACATGCAATCAGAGTGGACTATATGAAATTTAAGCCTGTTAATAACACAGTTTCTGGAATTGAAAAAGGGGATTTCTATTGTTATGAAGTAAAATCTTCTATTGAAGACTTCAATTCAGGACACGGTTTGAACTTTATAGGCGATTACAATTATCTTGTGATGCCGGAAGAAGTTTATGTGGCGGTTTCAAATAAAATCCCTTACTTTGTAGGGGTACTTGTTCCAACAGAAAGCAGTTGGCGTAATAACTGGAGAGAATTGACAGCAATTAAGAAGGCAAAACGCAGAGACAGGGAAAAACCATTATCGGAAATGCTTTTTATGATGTTCCGTTCTGCGGCGAGAGACAGATTTAAAGTGTCTTAAACTGAAACTTTGAGTTAGGATTGAAGGAGAGAAATACGTGCGAGACATAAAAGAGACGATTAATAATGATGCTTACTTAAATAGTTGTAATTGTCCTGTATGCGGCAAAAAAATTTCAAGGGCTATGACGAAAGAACCTTTTATTGCGAACAATGCGGAACACGTTTACATCAAAGAGCATTTGCAGAAGAGGAAATTAAACAGGCACTTTTTGACGAAGAAATGGATAGATACGAGGATTAACCATGTCACAACTTATTATGTTTCAGTCCGGCGGATTTACGAATTATGGTATCTGTTACCGAAAATATAGCCTGGACGAATTAAAAGAAATAGCAATGCAGGAAGAAACGAAAACAAGAACAAATCCAAAGGAAACCGAGGAAAATGTAAGTAAAAGAACTGTTAGATTACATACAGGAAAATCTAAATAGCAACGAACTATCATGAACGTATTAAGACTGGCAGGAATGGTAGAACACTGCGACGGAATCAATTAGGATTCAACAAAGAAAGGAAGGATTGCAAAAAGTCTTTTTTGAATGTTCAAATTATGAGAAAACGACGCAAGAAGCAACTTTCATAGAGGATGTCTATGAAACACTTTATGAGCTTGGAAAAGAATTTGATATGCCTACTCAAGATATAAGGGATAATATATCATCCGTGGATGAAGCCTGCGCTCTATTTGCAGATAGGATACGAAAGGCAACAGTAAGAAACAAGGACCAATAAACTGAAATAGGAGCAAAAATGCAAAAGAAGATAAATATCGCAAAAATCCTGTATTTTTATATCATCACATTTCTCGGTATTCTGATCATTTTCTGTGCCGTTAATCTCAATCCAAACAATGATATGTGGTGGATGATCTCTACCGGCAGATATATTGTGGAAAATAGAGAAATCCCAAAAATCAATCCGTTTACAATCCATAACGGTTATAGAATCATTGTGCAGCAATGGTTGACGGCGATATTTAATTACGAAATATACATTCATTTTGGGAATAGTGGATTTATCACGACAGCTATTTTAATGACTGTTCTCAGTTTGTTTTTATGTTACCGATATATCTCCATATTCACAAATGATATTAATACGAAGATGCTGCTTATTTCTGTGGCAGCGTTTGTTTTTGCAGCTTTTGCAGCCACACGTCCGACGATATTTACAATTCCTGTGGTCTTGCTCGAATTAACAAATCTGGAAAAATGGAATAGAGATAAAAATAAAATCAGATATTTGATTCCTCTGATTTTTTTGTCCATTTTGGAAATCAATATTCATGCAGCGTTATGGCCTCTTTTGCTGATATTGACGCTTCCGTATATTGTCCCGGGATACGCTTTAAATTTCAAATACTTCGTTACAGAACTCATGAACAGGAAGTGTCTAATTGTTGTGGATATTTTTATGTTTCTGTGCGGCTTTCTGAATCCAAATGGCGTTAATTCAATGTTATATCTTGTTAAATCTTATAAGAAAACAGCATTGATGAATTCCATTCTTGAACTGCAGAAACCAACGATTTTAGGTATCTGGGGAATTCTCTTAATAGCGCAGATTGTCTTTCTCGTACTTTATTTGCGGGAATATGGCGCAAATTCTGATTTCTCTAAGGTATTTTTGGCAGCCGGCACGATCTTTATGTCCTGTACAGCGGTCCGCAATGTATGGATGGCGGCGATCGGGTGCTTACCTTTGCTTGCGGATATGATACCGAATATGATCCGTTTCCGAAAGGAACACATATACGAATTATGGAAAACGTTCATCATAAATGCGGTTTTACTCGGCTGCATTGCCGTTATTTTGCCACAAATAGCCGGACAGATCGAAAATAAGAAAATACCTACAAAAAATGCCGCAGAATATCTCGCATCAGTTGCAGAACCAGATAGGGAAAGAGTATATACTTCGTTCGATAACGGCGGAATGTTCGAATGGTACGGCTTCAAAGTATATACTGACGCAAGACCGGAACTTTTCACGGAAGAGATTAATAAAAAGGAAAGCATAGACAGCGAAATATATAACGTGGAGTATGGAGTTGTAAATTATCGTGATTTTATCGATAAATACGATTTCACTTATATCGTCGTAAACGATGACACGCCTTTTGTGTACTATCTCGAAAATGATACAAAGTGGACGGATGTTTACATAAGCGACGGTATCCGTATTTATACAAAATTTCCATGATCGAAATTCTTTCATATTAATGGAAAGTGAAAGAGAGGAGAAATGACATGAAATATAAATTTGCAGAAGATGAGGCAGTCTTATCTTTTGGCATGAAAGAAGATCCAGTATTTTTCAAAATGTTGATCGAAATAGCCAAAAAGCAGGATGCTGAGTCATTTATGTTTACAGCGGCCGTCTGTCTCAATACAATTTTTACAATCAGAACAAAAGAAATATCATTCAACGCAGCAGGTGTTTTTCTTCTTGTTGAGAATGGAATAGCATCGCTGATTCTGAAGGAGAAGGTTGACATCGGAGAAAAACCGGACATCGATACATCTGATTTCGATGATACGATTCCTTATCCCGATTTTTTGAGAAAATTTGTCGTTTTGTTTCAACGCATGAAGAATGAAGAAGAATCGACAAAAGGAAATTATCCAGAAGAGGACATGGATACCGACGAAAATCAGAATAAGAAAGAAATCCATATGGTTTATTACCTGATTCGAAATTTATCCGAATTGTATTCGATAAACAACATTAAGGGCTCTCTGTATAAGAAAGGCAAAATGTTTCTTTTACATACAGAAGAAAATCATGTACTGGATGAATTTTTTGACCGGTATTACGGTTCTAAACCCATGGATCTTTTAGCAAATGATATTAGTTTAATTGCAGGAGGAAAATAATATGAAGATTAATTTCATGACAGGAGATATTACGAAAGTTGCGGGGCGGTTCGATGTAATTGTAAATGCCGCAAATAATACCTTATTAGGCGGCGGGGGAGTAGACGGTGCTATTCATAAAGCTGCTGGTCCTGGACTGCTTGAAGAATGCAAAACACTGGGCGAATGCGAAACAGGCTCCGCAAAGATTACGAAAGCCTACAACATTCCCTGCAAAGGGATCATTCATACTGTGGGTCCAAAGTATACTGAGGATCCTGTCAATGCTCCGATCCTACTCTTTCTTGCATACATCAACTCTATCGATGTAGCAGTGACAAACGGTTACAAAAAGATTGCTTTCCCCTCCATTTCCACAGGTATTTATAAATATCCGGTAGAAGAAGCGGCACAGATTGCTAAGAGAGCAGCGTATTTTATGGGCGAAAAACATCCTGATTTGGAATTGACCTGGGTACTGTTTACGGAAGAGGATTATAGTACTTATACCAGGATATTTTTTTCATAACTCACGACTTAGCGAAGGCGGCAAGATTATGTGGAAAAGGCGGGAAACTGTTACGGAAACAGAACGATGCAAAATTGTGGAAATTGCAGACAAATATGAAGTCCCAATGCGAGACGTAACATCCGAGTTTCAAAGCGAAATGAGTTTTGATGATATTAATTACCATTTGAAGAAGGAGTGATAGATAATGGGCGGAGATTAGCGACGGAAAATCGGAAGGTGAGTACGACCTTAAACAGTGCCAGAAATCACGAGGAGACCAGCTATGAAAGAAAATGAAGTAAAAATTGGACAAACCGTATACTTTCAGGAACATTGGTCTGGGGCAATTCAAGAAGCAAAAGTAATTGATATACTGCCTATGGAAGATCAGAAGAGATATCCCGGAAAGAAATATGCTAAATTAAAATGTCGTATCGGTACTTGCGGTGCATTACTTGAAAATATTTATCCATCGATGAAAGCGTGTCAGGAAGCTGTTCGAAAAACATTTATAGAAGAAGTGGAAAAATATAAGGCCGAAATAAAAACGGTTAGGGATTTGATTATTTTCCCTTTGGAACACACAGTAAGTGACGCAGAAGAATATTCCAATGATGCTGCAAGAAGGGCTTATAAGGAAAGAGCAGAGGAATTGGGATTCATCACGAGTAAAGAAATGGAGACGGAAGATTATGAACGCGATTGAGAATTGTAGCATACAATCGAACTCCTGCTGGTACGCCTTGCGGTAGTTGGCACTACAATTTATATAAAAATCCATTGAACACAAAAGAGGTATCTGATAAAATTATAGGAGAACAATAGCATGAAGAAATGTGAAGAATGTATTTATTTGAATACTTCGATTTGCGTATACAAATGCTATAAAAAAGATCATTTTAAAAAATGTCCGCATAATTGTCGTTGTTGTGAGTATTATGGGAATTGTGGATTAAAAGGTCAAATTATAGAACAAGGATAACAAATAACAGAAAAAGATTATCACAGAGGAATATGGCGAGCATATTGAGGATTTAGGACAGTATATAAACGTACCAGAATAAGGAGGTTTTAGATGAAAAGTGTAAAATTGTATAAGTGTGATATTGATGATACAATGAGAGAACTGTATGAGTTATCTAAAGATGGTAATGAATACTGTTGCGAATTCAATGAAAAAACGCTTACATCATCTATGACTATTGATGATGCATACTTATTAGTAACTGGTATGTCTTATAATCTGTTCAAGGATTATGAAAAAACAGAAATGGAAAAGATGAAAAAAAGGAGAGAAGAAAGAATCAAGTCGGGAGAATATTTTGGAATGTAAATCAAACAAAATTATTTGTTAATTATGACATTAAGAGAAGTAGATTAACCTGCTTCTTTTTTTTTGTTACAAAACATTAGAAGGAAAATCTGGGCTTTAACCCGTTAGAAACGCGCGCCGCTAGGTACACAAAAAACAGCAGTCATTACAGCTGCTGTTTTTCTTTCTCTATCTTTTCCTGCAAATATTCCTGATAATGGTCCATCTGATCGATTTCGTTCTGAAGAGCGCATCCATGGATCCCCATGACAACGGAAGCGCATAAAAGTAATATTGACAATGAAATCATAAGTTTTTCTTTTTTATTCATAATGCCTACCTTCACGGTTTAGAATTATAGACTATTTTATAATATCACATATTAATTCATTTGGCAAACTTTCCCATGTATTTTTCTATCATAATAGTGGTAATCAAGATACTAGGAGACTTTTTTACGGGGTTAAGATAAAAATCCCGTTTGAACTTATAGATTTTCTTTTTTAATCCTCACATAAAGTGAGGTTGCCCTATATAGAACCCGTCATCCAGAGAGGATGGCAAAACATTTGCTTTTAGCCGCCTCTCGAATGGGACGGCTATATTATGGGAGGAAAGAAATGAACTATTTATTTTTATTAGCATCTCTGTTCGTGATTTCTGCTTCTTACATGGAGGCAAGAAAAAATGCCTAAAAAAGGTTTAATTTCTTTGCAACCAGAGTGGCTGGAAAGGGAGCGACAGAGACATGAAAAGCAGCTTGCAGATATCGATCGTAAATGTAACTGGCTTTCTGATAAAAATTTTTCTAAAACACCGGCAGTGATCCGTATGCTCGAGGACTTGAAAATTTCCGCTTCGTTTGAAATGGAAATGATAATGGAAATCGACGAGGCGCTGTCTGGGCAATTAGCCTGCGCGTAAAATCATCGTACAGGACGCATCAAGATTAAAAGGGAGAGCGGATTTTATTCGCCCTCTTTTTTGTTGTCTTTATATCTTCTAAATCTATCATATTAATATCGTGAAATAGACAGAAGGGAGAAAAAATGTATGGATAAAATCATTATTGTATTGCTTGTTGTCATTCTTATTGGTATCGCGGCTATTTTGTACGCCTGCTGCTGCATAAGCAGTAAGATTGACAGACTCGCTGAACTGGAAGATATCGACGCAGAATTAGAAAAACTTAAGGAAAAAAATTATATGAAGATAATTAGGAGGAAAAATAAGTGAAAATTATTATTATGGGAAAGAGCGCCGCCAGAAAAAATCATCTGGCACGCAAAATGAAAGAATTGGGATTAAACCAGATTGTAACCGACACGACGAGAGCTATGCGCCCCGGAGAAAGAGATGGAGTGGATTATAATTTCGTTTCAGAAAAAGATTTTTTAAGGAACATCTCTGAATCCAAATACATGGAATACAAAAGCTATGAGACTATCAACGGAACCGTATATTACGGATCCCGGTCAACTGCTTTCGAAAATGGAGATTTTATTATCCTGACACCGTCCGGTGTAAAGGATATTGCGCCGATTCTCGTATCCCGTAGAATCAAGTATCAAACAATTCTTCTTGATGCCGACAAGGATCTCCGACTGCAGAGAAGTCTGAAAAGAGGAGATAAGGTAGAAGAAGTGTTGAGAAGATACGATAAAGACGAACGGGACTTCCGTAATGTCGAAGCGGCTATCTGTTTTAATACGACGGAGTGGACGGACCGGGAAGTAACGGCGGCGGCCGAGATGCTTCGAGATTTGTGTCGAAAATAGAGAAAGGAAAAATCCATGAAAAAGGATAAATTCAGAACGTATGCAGCGATTTTAACCATCATTATTTGCGTAATTGGTATAATCGCCAATTTAATATATATGCCTAATCAGTTTTCCAAAAATAAAGATTTGGTTTTGGAAATTAGAGAGTCATTAAAACATCAAACTTTCGCTACGAAAAAAGATGAATACAAAATCTGGGCTGATCCGGAAACAGGTGTAGAATATATAATCTACAATTATGGAGGTAGGCTGGTTATGACACCGCGACTTAACGCCGACGGAAGTTTGTATGTTACTGAAAAGTAACTTATAGGGATTTTGGAGGCGACTATCTGCTTTAATACGACAATGTAGACAGATAGAGAAGTGGCGGCAGCAGCCGAGACGTTTAGAAAATTGATTCAAAAATAGGAGGAAGCTAAATTGAAAAAGAAATTGATTGTGACAATAATTGTTTTATTATTTGCGATTTTGCTAACTGGATGCAGTTCTGAAGAAGCTCAGAAAAATGCGGAAAGTTTTCAGTCAGGATTGAATAGTGTAATAAGAGATCCTTCAGTTGCCTTTTCGCAAGAGGCTGAAATTCAGACAACCGAGAACCAATTTATATTTGTTTGGACAGACCCCGATACAAAAATACAATATATTGTTTATCGGCAAAAAAGTGGATATGCCGGTTTTGGAGGAATCACTCCGAGATTAAACGTAGACGGAAGCCTCTATATCTCTGAGGACTGATATTATTAGAACTTATAGGGATTTCAAAAGCGGTAAAGAGCGGAATTTTGTTGACATAACCGTATATATATGAGAAAATGCAAATAGAAAGGAGAATGTACGAGATGTCATCTTTCAAAATTAACCCATACCGGCCTGGCGCTGGAACAAACCCTGCGTATCTTGCTGGCAGAGAAAATGAACTAGATATGGCAGAAACGACTTTCCAAGCATTGCGTCTACAAATTCCGGTGCAATCTATTATTTATACCGGTTTGCGCGGCGTCGGTAAGACTGTTCTTCTGAATCAGATGGAAGAACTGGCAAAAAAGGGAAGTATCGAGTGCCGACATATAGAAGTCGAAAACAGGAATGATTTCATTTCGCAGATCATCACCTGCTGCCAGGTATTCCTTAGAAGTATCAGCACCGGAGAGCGCATGAAACAGACAATTTCCAAAGCTGTTGATGCCTTGAAATCGCTGGCTGTTTCTTTCTCACCGGAAAGCAGCACTTTTTCTCTATCTATGCAGGAACAGGAATTGTATAAAACAACCAACCTGACGCAAAGCCTCACAGATGTATTCATTTCTGTAGGAGAAGCAGCCAGAGATGCAAATAAACCAATTTGTTTTTTCATTGACGAAATGCAATACATGAAAGGAAATGAACTAAGTTCCTTGATCGCTGCATTACATCGGGCAAATCAACTGAATTTACCGATCATGATCGTTGGCGCAGGTCTTCCAAAATTATACAAAATGCTTGCGGAAGAAAAAACATATACAGAAAGATTATTTCTGTATCATGAAATAGGTTCTCTTTCAGAAGAAGATGCAGCGAAAGCTATCACCGAACCCCTAAGGCGATTGGGTGTAAATTACAGCAAGGGTGCCGTGAAGAAGATTTATGAAACCACAAAAGGGTATCCTTTCTTTATTCAGCAGCTTTGCAAAGAAGTTTACAGTCTGTCTGAGGGAAAACTTATCGAGGAAAAAGATGTTGAAAAAGGGATTACACAGTATTATTCCGTTTTGGATTCAGGATTCTTTAAGAGCAGATACGAAAGATGTTCTGAGACAGATAAACACTTCATTTTTGCTATGGTTGCATGCGGAAGCCTCCCCTGCACCATTGCAAATGTAGCAAAAAATCTCGGAAAAGCAGTAACTTCTATTTCGACTACGAGAGCCCAATTAATTAGTAAGGGAATTATTTATTCGGCAAAATACAGTGAATTGGATTTTACTGTTCCTGATTTTGATGGCTTTATCCGACGCAATCCGGAATATGAGGATTGGTTAAAAAATAAATAATAACATTTAAAAAGAGCGTCTTATGGACGCTCTTTTTGTGTACGGTTTTCTATCATAATAATAGAAACCCAAGAAAACGAGGAGGAAAAAACAAATGAAATATCATAATATCACAAAAGACGATATGAAAAACGGCGACGGTCTGAGAGTGGTTCTCTGGCTTGCCGGCTGCGCACATCATTGTCCTGGCTGTCAGAATCTGATCACATGGGATCCCGACAACGGTCTCGAATTCGATGAAGCAGCCAAAAAGGAAATTTTCGACCAGCTGGACAAGGATTATATTTCCGGAATCACATTTTCAGGAGGCGATCCGTTACATCCAGCAAACGTAAACGGAGTTCTCGAACTGATCGAGGAAATCAGAAGCAAATATCCCGACAAAACGATCTGGTTATATACCGGATATACATGGGAACAGTTATTTGATTCGGACAACAATCCTTGCAGCAAGCGCGGAGAAGTGGTTCGAAACGTAGATGTGGTTGTTGACGGGAGATTTGTTCAGAGCTTACTGGACGTAAATTATCCGTGGGCCGGATCCAGAAATCAGAGAGTGATTTTGGTAAAAGAGACTCTGGGAGATAACACCGGTCACATTCATCTTTGGAAGCTGGATCATTAAAGAGAGGTGCACAAGAATTGAATTTAATAGCAAGTTACATTTCGATCATTTTTATACTATTGAGATAGACGACGAACGCTTTGAAAAACCTATAACTGTTGAAATTATTCCCATGGAGGTGCTTAAGCAAGCTTTGGGGAAAAATTTCACCGAAGTAGGTGAAACCTCAATGAAAATTTCATATAAGAAGGACGAGGTCATTATTCTCCGTCCGGTATCATAATAAAGGAGAAAATAACAATGTTAAGAGTATCGGAATTTTTCAAAGTATCTTTAAAACAGTTCATGAAGAGTGTTTATGATGTGAAGCCTTCATGTAGCGACAGCGAGATTTTAAATATGTTTAATTATGTGCTAAAGTTGCCGGAAAGAGCAACAAAGGGCAGCGCAGGATACGACTTCGTTGCACCGTTCGACATTACACTTTCCCCGGGCCAGACGGCAAAAATTCCTACAGGTATCCGTGTGAAAATGGAGCCAGGTTGGGTATTGATGATTTTTCCCAGAAGCGGACTTGGATTCAAATACCGTCTGCAGTTAAATAATACCGTTGGAATCATTGATGAAGATTATTTCTATTCGGATAACGAAGGCCATATCTTTATTAAGCTTACTAACGATTCTAATGAAGGAAAAATGCTGCAGATCAAGGCAGGAGAAGCATTCGCACAGGGTATTTTCGTTCCGTTCGGTATTACTATGGATGATGAGTGCGATGGGATTAGAAACGGCGGATTCGGAAGTACATCAAAATAATTGTCGAAAAATTTTGATGACAATTATTTGAATTTAAAATTTTCATATCCTATAATCAATTAGGGGATTTTATAAGCGGGAGTTTGCAGAAATGCGGCTCCCACTTTTTATTTATAAAACGCATCGGTCACACACTAATGAAAACGGAAGCCTAAAAAATTAATTTCTGTGCAGAAATAGTTCCTTTGTCTGAAATCTTTCATATTAATGGTGAGATCAAACAACAAAGGAGTTTAAATATGGGTAAAAGTAAAAAGAGTTTTTGGAAGCAGATGTACTTATCGAATGGATGGGCTATAGACAGGATCATTATACCGGCGGGTTTTATTATCTTCTTTTTCGTAGTCGGATTTCTTACAAATATTATTTTCGGAATACCTGAATCGGTTAAAGTTGATAATGGTACATCGTACTACGTAAATCTGATCGGCTGGTATTTCTTAAGCGGTTTTAGTGTCACGGCATTACTCGTTACATTCTGTTTATTTATATATTATGTTCCATATGCAGCCGTAAGCAAAACACTTGCTATTGCCAGATATTGTAAACTGCCTCTTTCGAAAGAGGAGTTATTCGCTGCCAAAAATAATAATGTTTTTACCGACGCTAATTCTTACTTTGCTTATATAAGAAAGCAGCTGGAATATTGCCATGGAGAGAGAAGTCTTTCTCTTTCTGATGAAGAAATCGAAGAAGCCGTAAGGATCGGTATAGAGGTGTTTAATCTGAAACAGGGCGACATTATTCACGTAAAAGATGATTTTTTTGCACGCATAACGTTGAAAAATACAGAAAAATGTGATATAGAATGCAGCGATCAATTTTATAAAGGTAAAATCATCAGAAGATATTTTTGGGTCGTTCGACCGGATGGCACTTTATAAATGATCGATCAGAAAGATTCGCTTTTGGAAAAATACAGGACATATTTGTATTCTCCGAAAGATAGACACAAATAGAGTAAGGAGAGAAATGTATGTTTAAATTGCAGGAAACTTTGAGAAAATCTCAAAATAGAAAATATTTCAATGGTAAAACAGAAGATCTTTCCGCATACATCCCCGAAGGCACAGATTTGCATAATAAATGCGAATTATTATTCAATCAGCGAATGTATTTGGTATTAAAAGGTGTTGCGCTGGGCGATTTTGCCGGGCAGCCATACGAAGCCGCTTCTTTGGACTATTGCAAAAATTTATCTCAGGACCTGATTTATAAAAAGGCAAAAGATTGCACGGATGATACCATTCTTGCCTGCGCAACAGCGGTGGCTATTAAGGAGAGAAAACAATATGCGAAGCTGTATCGGGAATATGCCAAAAGATTTGAGAATCCGCTAGGCGGCTATGGCGGAAGATTTACTGCATGGGTTTACAATAATGTCGAATCCTATAGCTGCGGAAACGGAAGCGCAATGCGCGTTGGCCCTTGCGGCTGTTTTGATGATGTTCGCGATGTTATCGCGGAAGCATACAAGAGTGCTACTTGCACTCATAATCATCCGGAAGGTATTAAAGGAGCGATTGTGACGGCGGTGAGCATCTGGATGGCTTTTCATGACTATGCAAAAGAAGATATTGCAAAATATGCCGATCAATTTTATTCTGATAATTTCTATTCTCCGATGTCTTCGTGGCCTGCAATGAGAGAAAGCAAATACGTACAGGGCAGCCCAGCAGTATGCCAGACTACCGTACCTATGGCCATTAGCTGCTTCATTAACACGGACTGTTATGAGAATTGTATATGGGAAGCAATACGGTTTGGTTGGGATACCGACACTCAGGCAGCGATTGCAGGTAGTATCGCAGCGGCATATTATCGACTATTTGACACAGAAAGTGATGTTGAATGGGATAAGATTCAAAGCAGAGAATATTTCACAGAAATAAAAGGATTAATGTTTGAGGGAAGTTTATGGAACAACAAATGAATTTAACACAGATGAAATACAACATCTGTTATAATAATATGTGGATCCGCGACGTAGCTTTCAACTGCGTCAAGATTGTATTTCATGAGCCGTTAGGTGGAGATATCGGTGCGGAACTCATCGGATTGATCCAGAAGACAAACGAAGACGCAACAAATAAATGGGATATTATTCAGTATCTCAAAGAAAAGAAAATCCCTTATGACTTAAAATTTCGCTATCTGAAAGATCTAAGTTTGCGGGATAATCTGCATAACAGAAAAATTACAAAAGCAGCCGCCGTATTACACAAATACCAACAAAATGGTTATACGAATATTTCCTATCTGAATCACAATTTCTTCTTTTCCATGGACAAACTATCCAAAGAGCAGCAGGAAAAATTTACTTCCATGGTCAAGGAAGCCAGACAACGGAATTTTGACGGTTTTGTCGATTTGGTGAAATACATTTCAAACGAAACGGACTCTGATGTTCGAATGGTATATTTCTGGGACAATGCATTTTCTCCGATCAAGAACCTCAGAATGCGTAAATCCATACATAAGTTTAACTACGAAGCGAGGAAAGAAAAGAAATTAATCAAATTATGAGAAAAATGCCGGCTGCAATGCCGGTATTTTTATGAAAAATTTTGCAACCTATAATCTTTCATAATAATAGTATTCAGAATAAGAAATAGAAGGAGAAAAATACATGGAATCAAAGATACTTTGTATCGGAAAAGGGAAAATAGCGGCACTTACATTAGCTGATATTCCGGAAGATGCGATCGTTATCTGTCCCAATCCCGTACCAATACCAAAATTAGTTCCGAGATCGTTGCCAGACACAGAAAAGTTTTTCGAACCGGTTGTCCGAAATGCTATACCTAAAAATATTGAAAAAAGAAAAAGGAGAAAAAGATGAACAGTATTTCAATAACAAAAAGTCAAGAAAACCTCAATTATGCGATCTATATGATTGGAGGAAGCTATTTTGAGAAGGTCAGCTGCAGAAATACGCGTCTGGAAACAAGGCTTCGCGTACAATATATGGAACAGAAGCAGGAAAAACAGGCAGCTTTGGAAGAAGAGTGCATTAAATACTTCGAAGAAAAGCTGCTGAAAAATAAGGCATTGGACGCTGTCTGGAAACAGAGCGTAGATTGTGAATTTACGGCACATGGCATACGTTTCCTTGGAGATGTGTATGCGTTATGTGTGACGGCGGAAGCCAAGGGAAAAGAAATTAAGTTTTCCTGCCACTTGTTTAAGAAAAACTGTTACGAATATATTAAGAGGAGAAAATAAATGAGTAAAGTAGCATTTGTGAGAGAAATCGATGATCTTGGAAGAATTGTAATTCCGAGAGAATATCGAGATAAAATTTTCGGAGAACATAATTCTGAAGGAAAGAAAATGGAAACATTCCTTGAAAAAGACGGTTCATTAATCCTTAAACCTTATAAAACAGAACCGGATATAAGGGAAAAAGTAACAGAATATATCAATGAACTCGATACCGAAATAACGAGAATCACTAACGATTTACTAAAGGAAAACAACTCAGACGACAATGCTAAACTGGAAGCTAGATTAGATGCAATCGTTGATGTAAAAAACGATTTGCTGAGTCGTCTTGGCGAAAGAGAATAAGGAAAATTGCTATGAGTAGAAAAGAAGAAATCCAGGAGGTCAAAAAGCTCGGTGAGCGCATCGGTTATGGAAATCTGATGGATATCGCATGTGCACTCATGAGTATAAAGTCAGATGGGATCGAAATCGAACATGTCCCCACGGTTTTACCTTGCATTAAGAAGGAAGAAAGAGCAGATATTGAGCAGCAGGTGCTTCAAAGAGTAGCGGAAATTAGAACTTACGGGATTAATTAATCTCTGCAGAAATTTGTATATCAGACTTGCGCATGTTATTATAATTGCATACAAGGGCTACGATAACCGTTATGGAGCAAGCCTCTACGATAGAGCATCCAACAAAAAGCTGACAATTTGGTCGGCTTTTATTTTTTTCTGTGCAGAAAAATCCAAAATCCTACCAATCTGTCATAATAGTATTGATAATACGAATCTATAGAGGTAAGCGGTATTTTACAGGGATAACTATAAATACGTAGTCTGCGCCCGCTCCGCGATCAAAGACAACGCGATTCTTCATGTTCATCACATGTATTACTGGAAGGGACGCCATGGCAACAAACTTGATTAATTACGGAAGGAGGTAAGGCAGGATGCATTCCTCCCCGCTCAAGCTGAGGCTATGAACGGGGTATCCTGCTTTTAAAGATGAAAAAATCAATCAAAACAGACATCAATCCAGAAGTAAAACAGCAGGAAAAAGAAAACATTTCTATCCGTCCTCGCAATTTCAGCGAATATATCGGGCAGAAACAGATCTTGGATAATCTGTCCGTGAGTATTGCTGCGGCCAAAAAGAGAGGAAAGGTACTGGATCATATCCTTTTGAGTGGACCTCCCGGACTCGGCAAAACTTCACTCGCATATGTGATTGCAGCAGAAACAGGGTCTAAAATCAGGACAACGAATGCTCCCGTCATTGAAAAGCCTCGCGACATGGCTTCGATACTAGCAACACTGGAGGAAGGAGATATCCTTTTTATCGATGAAATTCACCGACTTCCCAGGCAGGTGGAGGAGATGCTGTATTCGGCCATGGAGGATTATAAGGTCGATATTCTGATCGGAACCGCAGAACAGATGAAAAGCATCACCATGGATCTACCGCATTTTACCTTGATCGGTGCCACGACCAGAGAAGGAATGCTAACAAAACCATTATATGATCGTTTTCAAAATCATTACAAACTGGAAGCATATACGGAAGAGGATCTGTCAAAAATCATCCAGAATACGGCAGAAAAATATGATCTTAAAATTACTGATGAACTGGCATTAAAAATCGCAAAAGCTTCCAGGCAAACACCCAGAATAGCTAATAATCTTACCAAGAAGATTGCAGACTATTCGCTCGTACACGGGAAGATAACGGATAAAAGCCTGAAAGAAGCATTCGAGCTTATTGGCATCAATGAAGAAGGACTGACGCTTTCTGATCAGAAGTATCTTAATCTGCTCGAAGCAGCCGCTCCAAAGCCGGTAGGACTCAATACGATCGCAGCATGGCTTGGAGAATCCGAAGATACGATTCAGGATAAAATTGAACCATTTTTGATTCAGAAAGGATATGTGTTGAGGACCAGTAGTGGAAGAATACTGAATTCAATTTTCTCTAAGTAAATTAAAAATCATTTGACATATGTAAGTAGGAATAGTCCACATTAAGGAGGTATTATTAAATATGATAGACAAAACATTGCAAAAAACATATTCACCCTTAAAATTAGCGGAAGTTGGTAAATCTTGTCAACATGAAAACGAAAATAATATTAATGATAATGATGAACAATCCCTCTGGCAACAGAAAAAAGATTGATTGATTTTCTAAAGATTTTAAAAAATATTTTACACATCCAGTTGTTAATGCATATTGTGTAGATCAAAATATTTATATAGATTGTTAAAGAAATGGAGATAGAAATATGACAAAAGCAGATAAATATTTAGTAAGAGATATTAATAATATTTTGGAAAATGGGATTATGGATGTTAATCCCAGACCAAAATATGCGGATGGTACTCCTGCACATACCTGTTTTGTAACACATGTAGTAAGACAGTATGACTTATCCAAAGGGGAATTCCCGATTTGTACATTAAGACCTATTGCATGGAAGAGTGCGATTAAGGAAATGTTTTGGATTTTTCAGGACCAGAGTAATGATTTATCTTTGCTGCGGGAAAAGTACGGTATTAAAGTCTGGGATGCCTGGGAGTCTAAAGATATGCCGGGAACGATTGGCAGAAGATATGGTGGCACCGTTAAAAAACACGATTTGATGAACAAACGTGTGCTTAAAGATATTAAAAAGGATCCTTATGGACGGTATCATATTATGAACCTGTGGCAGGAACAGGATATGGCAGAAAGTGATGGATTAAAACCCTGTGCCTATGAAACTATTTTTACTGTACGTGGACGGTATCTGGATATGGTTTTGAACCAGCGTTCCGGAGATATGTTAGTAGCATCCGGGGCAGGACATTGGAATGAAGTACAGTATGCTGCACTTTTGATGATGGTAGCAAGAGATACAGGGTATGAACCTGGAAAGTTTACACATATGGTGATCAATGAACAGATTTATGACAGACATCTGGATCAGGCTAAGGTGTTACTGAGCAGAGCAGAAGAAATGAAACGGGAATCTATCGATTGTAAGCCTTGTATGCTTTTAAATCCTGAGAAAAAGAATTTTTATGATATTACCATCGAAGATTTCAGTTTAACGAATTATGCAGCTAGAAAACCACAGCTTTCCTTTGAATTGGGGGTATAAAATATGAAGACAACAGATACTAGACAGAATCAAAAAAATCATAAGAATTTCGATGCAGCAATAGAAGTTACATCGAATATAGCGATAGTTGTTGTTACTTTTTTAGTATTTTACATTTTGTTCCGTTTATCTATCCAGCTTCAGTAATATGTACATTAAAATTGTAGGAAGGGTATAAAATATGAAGACATTAGATATTACATACGATGAAGAATTTTATAAAGCCGAAAATGAAAAATCTGATAAGGTGTATAACGCTGAAATGGAAGCCTTACCCAATTTTGTATTGCTATTATACAGTCCATTTATTATGTGTTTTTTAATACTCTTAATTCCTGTTTCAGCAATACAGGTGTTTTTAAAATATATGGCAATAGGATTATTTGTAATATTATTTTCTATTTGGTTTTATAAAACTTTTTTAATGAAAAAAGGAAATGTTCCAGATGCGTTGGAAAACGCCGTGATTTGGAAAAAATTATATGATAAAAATTCCGAGTCTTTTTTCATTGAATCAAAAAATGAAATATGGCTCGTTTTATTGAATTGTGGCAATGGCGAAGATAATTTAGCTTACGCTCCGTTGCAAGTGAATTTAAAAAATATCTTTAAATACGAAAATGAAATTCCAAAAGAATGGGAAACTTTACATATTTCCGTAACAAATGATGGTGTATCAACCGTATCGTTTACATAATAGGATAAGGAGTAAATAATGTTTGAAACAGAAGTGTATAAAAACTGTTATCCTTTTTCCAGAGAATCTTTGTTAGATTTCGATAAAAGGCGAATGATACTAAAGCTCTTAAATACTCGGAGAATGGATCTTTATGGAGCAGATTACGAAGCGAAGCGCAATGGTCGCAAAATCCGAATACAACTTTTAAATAGAATCGAAGAAGAACGTGCTAAAATTGAAGAAATTAGAACGCACATAGAAAATAATGAATATGACAATGTAGATAATGAATATATGAATTGGCTCCTTATAAAATACAAAAGCTTTCTTAAGTTTATTTTATGTTTCCGATGCTTCGGATTTTGGTTACCATATCCATATTAAAAAGAGAGGAAAATCTATGTCAGACAGAATTGTAAGAGGGTATTGGGATTGCCCTTATTGTGATAGTACAGATATTGATGGTTTAGTCGATAATTGCCCAAATTGTGGCAGACATAAGCCGGAAAACACAAAATATCATTTAAAGGGTGTAATCCCTCACGAAAATAAGATTTATAAGAAATCTGTTGTAAAAGAATCAGATATATTAACGACAGAAGAATTGCAAAAAGCAGGTATTTCCAAAGAAGAGTGTGATGGAAATCACAAGGAATGGGTGTGCAGCTATTGTAATAGCTTAAACAATTGGGCAGATGATATCTGTACATCCTGTGGTTCTCCAAAAGAAGAAGCTAATCTGGAATATGGGATGCAGAAAAGAGAAAAGACCGGCAATCAGCTGGAAGATCATGTTGGTCTTTCTGGAATCGATGAAGAATCCGCCGGATATATCAAGGAGAAGTTGGTAGAAAAATCGAATTTTGATTCCAGAGATAGTCAGGAAATTACCCCGGAACATGTCGAGATTTCAAAAAAGAGTATGTTCACATCCAAGCTGTCTAATGCGCTTCGGCAGATTGGCGGAGCAATTATCAACAATGCATTGCCAATTATGGCTAGTTTGCTGTTTTTAATCTTCGCAGGAATACTTTTCTTTCCGCGTACCGATGAAGTCACCGTAACGGGATTTCATTGGGAGCGAAATATCTCCATCGAAGATTACCGAACCGTCAGAGAAAGTGATTGGTCCGTGCCTCCCGGCGGAAGAGTATATTCCGAACAAACAGAACTAAAAGGATATGTTTCCGTCATTGATCATTACAGAACCGTTACCGAAACGAAATCCAGGCAGGTTATCGATCATTATGAAACAAATTATACCTATTCTGATAACGGAAACGGCACTTTCACGGAGCATTCCAGCCAAACACCGGTATACAGAACAGAATACTATGAAGAAACGCATGAGGAACCGGTATATCGCCAGGACCCCGTATACGCTACCAAATACTATTATGAAATAGAACGGTGGCTGAACAGCGGAAGAAATTACCCCTCTTCGGGAGACAATCATGAACCATACTGGAATACGGAGTATACACTGGCCGATAATGAACGGGATACGGACCGGACAGAAAAATATGTCGTTATGTACGATAATGGAAAATCGGATAACAAATCATTAGATGATTGGTTATCGATACAGGTTAACGATAAGTATAAAAGAATATATTGTTTACTATTTACATATAAGACGGAGGAACTGCGATAAAATCTATCGCAGTTTTTCTGTGCAGAAATTTCCATTTTTGCATAAGTCTGTCATAATAAAGGTAGAAAAGTATGAAAGGATAAACTATGCACAAAATCAATCTGACAGCCGCTCAAAACAAAATACTGGAAAAAGCAAAAATCACATGTGCCGAACAACTGATTCGCCAAATGCCTAATAGATACGATGACTGCAGACAAAATTATAGCATTAACGCTTCGATCATTGATCAAAGTGTTTCCGTTGTTGGCACTTTATTGAATATTTCTTCCAAAACAACAACGCGGATCCCTATGTGTGTAATGAAAATGGTTGATGGTTCTAGTGGACAGCTGTTTTCCGTTATATTTTTCAATCAACCCTATTTACAGAAAAAATACCAGGGCTGTGTAGGACAGCAATTTTTTGTTTATGGTAAAATTCAGAATGATCCTGCATATGGATATCAAATAGTTAATCCAATTTATTTTACTACTGATCTGCAAAAATACAAAGGAATGAATCCGGTATATAAACAGCGAAAAGGTATTGCTGCAAATACTTATTTGAGAGCATTGGACGATGCTTTATCAGAAGAACTGGCTGAACCTTTTACGGATAATTTTAGAAACTTGCACAATTTGCCTTTAAGCAAAAATATGGGACAGGCATTACGCTATCCGATTACACCAGCTCAATGTCTGCACGCAAAACAGTATTTTATGTTGGAAGATATGTTATATTTTGCCGGACATCTGTATAGAAGAAATAAGGATAATCCCGGCAAAAACAATCCTCGCATGCCCGAAAGAAATATCCAACAAAAAATAATCTCCGGACTTCCTTATACGTTAACGGAAGGGCAAAATGATGTCGTAAATACGCTTGGGAATAAGATGGCAGCAGGCGAAAGCGTAAATACACTGATTCAGGGAGATGTTTCCTGCGGTAAGACAATCACAGCGTTTCTTTTACTTATTCAGGCAGCAGAAAACGGATACCAGGCGGCAATCATGGCTCCAACCGTAGTTTTGGCTTCACAGCATTATGATGAGTTGATAAAGCTTCTTGAAGGGACCGGTCTTACCTGTGCGTTCTTAAATGGCTCGCTTAAGAAAAAAGAAAAGGATTCTATTTTAAATAAACTCGCTTTCGGAGAAATTAACATCGTTGTCGGAACTCATTCTTTGACTGAGGACAGTGTTGTTTTTCAAAATCTGGGGCTTATTGTAATTGATGAAGAACAGCGTTTCGGCGTAGAGAAACGTGAAAAGATGCGCATGAAAGCAATCTGTAATCCGGTATACGTTTCCATGTCGGCAACGCCGATCCCACGGACCATGGCTTCTGTCATCTATGGAAAAAACGTGGATCTCTTTGCGATCCAAAGTATGCCAAATGGCAGAAAGCCCGTAAAAACAATGTATATGAGGGATCAAGCTATCCCAGGCATTCTTGTGAAAGAATTGCTGGCAGGAAGGCAGGCTTACATTATCTGTCCGTTGATCGAAGAGAATACCAACAGTGAACTTATGACGGATTGCTTATCGGTCATGGAAACCAAAGATCATTATGACAGGCTACTTCATAATTTTGGCTTCCGTTCCGAGGTCTTGACCGGAAAGATGTCCGAAAAAGAAATGCTGACCGTACTGGATGACTTCAAAAATAATAAAATCCAGATACTGATTTCAACAACAGTAGTGGAAGTTGGTGTCAATAACCCCAACGCAACCGTTATTGTCATCCAGAACGCGGAACGATTCGGATTATCTTCCTTGCATCAACTTCGCGGGCGTGTCCGGAGAGGCAGCTACGAACCCTATTGTATCCTGCAGTCAAAAGACGCAAATAATGAAAGAATAGCCGCTATGTGCCAGACGGATAACGGTTTCGAACTTTCAAAATTAGATCTGCAGATTCGAAAGACTGGAGACATTCTCGGAACCGTTCAATCCGGCAGTAACCGGTATATAGAATTGATGCAGAATTATCCCAATTCTTATAAGTATGCAGAAAAATTAGCGGAAGAATTAGATAAAAGAGGAGAATTGGACCAGTTTTTAAAAACAATGGATGAAATTAAAGGAACGGAAGTATTCTAGGAGGAAAGTGCTATGGCTTACGCGGAAAAGACTACTGTATCGGTAGCCAAAACAAAAGCAGATATTGAGGATCTGATTATCCGATATGGCGCAGATCAGTTTATCAGTGGTTTTAAGGAAAACCTTGCTGTTATCGGATTTACGATGGCGAATAAACAGATTAAGTTTTTGCTTCCATTGCCGGACAAGACCGGCAAAATATTTTGGTATACAGCCGGGAGAGGGCAGAAGAGATCCGACGAGGCAGCATACGCAGCGTGGGAACAGGCCTGTCGCAGTAAATGGCGGGCATTATATCTCATCATAAAAGCAAAATTAGAAGCCGTCGAATCCGGTATCAGTACGGTCGAAAGGGAATTTTTGTATGAAATCGTATTGCCGGATGGGAGGACCGCGGGAGAGTGGATGCTTCCGCAGATCAATGAAGCATACTTGACTGGAAAAATGCCGCCTTTGCTTCCGATGTTGGAAAAGTTATAATTTCTGTGCAGAAATTTCCATTTTCAAAATTATCTGTCATAATAATATCAGAAAGATAGGAATCACTAAATGCGCAAGAAGGAAAGAGAGTAATGTTGAATGCAAGCACTGTGAATATGGAATTAAGGAAAACAAATTTAGGTATGTGTAATGTATGTAAAAAAATTAAACCAAGAAATGAATTAAAGTACATTAATAGATTTCCTTCATTTTACTGTATCCCGGCATGCGAACAATGTAGAGCCAGATATTCAAAAAATAAATTACTGTCTCATTTTGTTAAAGAAATGTGATTCGCCAAACAAGGTGAATCACTACACACCATAAAGGAATGAGGGTTTACGGTGAGATTTATAAATTTGGGTTAGTCATATGTCAGAAGCTACTAGAGAGAAGACCGCAAAAACGTGGATAGGAACCTTAGTATCGAAAAATAGTTGCGGCGGGCGTCATCTATAGTGACATAAAGCCTGGGTGGTTCGAATCCGCCCTCTGGCACTTGCCATAAGGCATAATATCTTAAATCAAAAAGGAGATTAAACATGAACAAAGCAGAATTAATCGCAGCTATGTCTGAAGAGGCAGGATTAAGTAAGAAGGACGCAGAAAAGGCACTGGACGCGTTTATTTATACAGTCGGTGAATCTCTGGCGGCCGGCGACAAGGTTCAGCTGGTAGGCTTCGGTACTTTTGAAACCACAAAGAGAGCAGCAAGAGAAGGACGTAACCCTCAGACCGGCAAGACCGTCAAGATCGCAGCAAGCGTAGCGCCCAAGTTCAAGGCAGGCAAGGCGCTGAAGGATATTGTCAATAAGTAAAATATTAATTCAATTCGGCGCTACAATGTGCCAGGAGCGACTAAGGTCGCTTTTGGGCCTTTAGCTCAGTTGGTTAGAGCACCCGGCTCATAACCGGACGGTCCAGGGTTCGAGTCCCTGAGGGCCCATCGATTTCTTTTTGCTCATTTGTCATAATTACTTTTTCAAATAACCACTTGCTCTGCGTTTGCGGCACCCGAGAGCAGCAAGTAGCATCGTATGCGGTGCGAAATAGTGGCGGGAATGCCTCCTTTCTCATGAATAATTGCGTGCATAGCTCAGTTGGTAGAGCACATGACTTTTAATCATGTTGTCACCGGTTCGATCCCGGCTGCGCGCATTGCGTCAAAAAGGCGCAACACGTTTCATTTTACTTTTTTATTGCAAAAACGACGCATAAAGCGCCGTTTTTGTTTTATACAACTTTCTTTCATAATAATAGTAACAGATGTTATTTATTCCATTATTATGACGGGAAAGTATGACAGGAAAGCAGCATTTAAGTTTCGGGATCATCACAGGTATCGCTTTTTCGGCGTACCTTCATAAATTGAATATATGCCAAAACAACGCCGATATGGTATTTGTTGTATGCGGTTCTGTTTTCGGAAGCCTGCTGCCGGATATAGATTCTACAGAATCCATTATTTCGAACATCTTGCCTCCATTTACGACATTGATATCCAAAATCATCAATAACGTATTTGGACACAGAGGTCTTTTGCATTACTCTTTATTCTGGATTGTTATGGCATTTTTTACGGCAAATTATAATCATTTTACGCAAGGATTATTCTTTGGTGTTTTTGGACATTTATTTCTTGATGCCTGTACTTACAAAGGTATACCTGCGTTGTCATGGATCATTGATAGAAATAAATCATTCTATGTGTTTCCAAAAAAGTGGAAGATGTATGTTGGAAAAAGACGAACAAATATTGTTTTTTATATTTTTGTTGCATTAGTCATAAGTGGCATTATTTTTCTGACAATGCATTAATTTCTGTGCAGAAAAAATCAAACTGTGTGTTTTCTGTCATATTAATTATGAGATTAAAGCTTCATTACGATGATTTTATACCCAAAGTAGAAAAAGGTGTATTTGACAGGACAGATAAACATTTAAACATTATTTTCAATATATGCATTATTATAATTATTGTATACATAATTACAACAAATTGAAATACTGTTCTGAATAAGAATTTAGGGGATAGCCGATGAAATATATTAATGAAAATCCAACAAAAACAGAAAAAATACTTTTTAAAAAATATGGTCTTTATTTAATTTATAAAGATGAAGATTCATATAGATATGCTCCGATTCACATAGAAAACAAATATGTATATCCGTCTTCTGTAGAAGTAGAAAATGACATGGTTGAATGGGAACATGATATATTGTTTGACATCTTTACCGAAACAGTTACGATTCATGGTAACTATGATTCCATAGGCATTACTTTAATTCATGAAAGAATGAAAGAGCTAAATTTTAACTGATTTGGATTTTTTTAATTCAACTAACGATTTAAGGAGAAACAGAATATGGTCAGAAATGTAGATACATTCTTCATAAACGGAGATAGCTTTATTAATTATTGCTCAGACAATGACTTTAATTATACAATTTATATTGGACAAAAATGTAAAGTTTCGAGAAATGGAAAGTGTTTTATAGGTACGCTGCACGAAGTAGACTCAAACAAAAATACATTCTCGATAAAACAAAATAATGGAGAAATAATAGAAATGAATTGTGCTGATGTAGAAGAAATTTTCAGCGAAGAGGAAATTGGAACGATAAATTAGAAATAACGGAGGTAAAAAATATGAGAATTGATGATTTAAATTTATCAGTTAGAACATATAACACATTATTAAGAGCAGGAATTAATACTGTTGAGAAAATCAGAGAAATGACAGATGAAGATTTGAAAAGTGTAAAAAATCTGTCTGAAAAATGCTATAAGGAAATTAAACAGGCTGTATACTGTACAGATTGCAAGAGAAGTATTTACGGAGAGTATAAGAATTGTGATGTTAATATTGAAAACCACGGGAAATATGTTCTTGCAGGAGATAAATGTGGATGTAAGGTGGTCTAACTTAGGATTTAGTGGAGGTAGACTATGAAGAAAATACTTGATGCCTGCTGTGGTAGTAGGATGTTTTGGTTTGATCGGCAGAAGCTGGTGTTGCGAAAATGCTAAATGGAATGGAAGAAGCAAGGAATAATAAATGATTAAATTAAAACTGATTAAAGTTTAGGAGGAATAGAAGATGAAAGTTGAAGAAATTGCATTGAGACAGGAAATCAGGCAGATGCTTAACGAAGCAGGAATTAATAAAAACACTTTACGCGATATGGCGGAAAAAGTTATGCGGGAAGAAATTGAGAAACAGGTGAAGAACGCCATCAATCAAAGTAACATTAATAGCATTGTATATAGCAAAGTCAATTCATATGAGCTTAATGATATGATGCGGGCGGCAATTAAGAAAGAAATCAGCGAAGCTGTTGACATTAAGATCAACGTAAAGGCAACTATTCCGCAGAGAGAGTCTTAAATGGAAACTGATAAAGCATAGAGAAAAGAGTGGAAATCTGAAATTTAACGAGAGGGACAACATGGAAGCTTTTAAAAATATTTTATTCAATGTCTTAATTGTTGTTGGACTTATCGCAATTATCCTTACCGCTATCTGGTGGTTGTTGGAATTGCTCAATAAGATATTTAATTTTTCAAAATATATAATCATGTATCACCAGTATAAAAAGAAAGAGGATTTATACGATCTGCGCAATAAGGTTATCGTAGCAAAGGACGGAGAAATATCCTATTCCTGCGTGGGAAATATTGACGAGCAAATCGAAATACTCAACAAAGGCATAAAGTATTGCGATAGAATAAAGCACATGAATAAAAGATTGACTGAAAATTTGTAATGTGAGGTTTTATGGAATATACAATAGATGAATACGAAAATGCAGAATTAGATGAAAAAGCTGATGATATTCAGTGTAATGATTCCGATTCAAGTGTTTTAACAGTATATTTGAAAGAAATAAGTAAATATCCTGTTCTTTCCAGAGAACAGGAAACTGCTTTATTTAAACGTCTCTCAGAAGGCGATGAGGACGCTCGCGAAGCCCTTATCAACACTAATTTAAAACTTGTAGTCAGTATTATAAAAAATTACATTCACATTCCGTCCGATATGGATATGATGGATATTATTCAGGAAGGAAATATGGGGCTCATAAAAGCTATCGGAGAATTCGACTACACGCTCGGGAATAAATTTTCCACTTACGCTACATGGTGGATTAGACAAAGCGCAATGCGTGGCATACACGATAAAGGAAACGCCATCAGAATACCTGTCCATTACCAGGAAAGACAGTATCAAATTTATAAAACAAAACTTGATTTGGCCAAAAAATTACACAGAGAACCAACTCTTGAAGAAATCTCTGCTGAAACTTCAATACCATTGCAACTGGTAAAGGACTCAGAAGCAAACAATAAGCTCCGTATTGTAGGATCACTCGATATCCCTTTGGATCCCGAAAAAAGATGATGGAGGAACGATTGGGGATTTTATTGCTGATAAATCCCAAAATGTAGAACAAGAATATGAACAAAAAGAATTAAAAGAGCTGCTGCTTAAATGCATGGATTTCCTGAGCGAAAAAGAGCGGGAAGTGCTTAAAATGCGTTTTGGATTTTACGGAGCCCCCATGACGCTGGAAATGGTAGGATATCATTTTGGTGTCACCAAAGAGCGAATACGACAGATTGAAGGAAAATCTCTTAAAAAATTACGCAATTATAAAACACGGATGTTACTTGAAGGATATCATCCTGGATAGCAAGAGTCGTCACAATGACGGCTCTTTTTATCATCATTTTTATATATATTTTTTCTTTCATAATAACAGTATCAAAGTGAAAAATGGAGGAAAAGATATGAAAATCAATTATATTTCATCATTTACATCTGAAGAAATTGAAATTCCCGATGATGAAAATGGATTTTACAGGCAGCTCGCAAAGAAGATGGCTTCCGAACAGCCGCCGTGTACAGTTAAAATACAGACACCTTACGGAAACGCATCCTATGGTATTTCAAATCGTTTCGGAACCATTCTGATTCAGGAAAGCAGCAATAACATCGTTTTCCCGGATTCTATGCAGTGCAGCAAATATCCTACGGTTTATCTTACCTGTGTAAACGGCGAAAAAAATAATTATAAATTCTATAAGTTGGAAAAACAGGGAGACAGAGTGATTGCTTCCTACGGACGTATCGGTGCCGCAAAAGGGGAACTGTTTGGTGAAAGAAGCTGTGAATATCCTCTCCGGATGTTCTGGATTAAGTACGAAGAGAAGCTTGCGAAAGGATATGAGGATAAAACCAGCATCTATATCGACGAGCCCGCGCAGCCGGAAAAAACACCGGCAGTGGAAGAAAAGCCATCGAATCCGATTTCTGTTTCTTTATACCAAAAGCTATTACGACATGCAAAACGAATTATTGAGAAAACATGTACCAGTGTGATAATCACGGAAGGTATGATTACCGAAAGCAAGCGCCTGTTGGAAATTCTGTACAACACAAAAGGGCTCGAAGAGTTCAATAGCATTTTGAAAGAATTACTCGCAGTCTGCCCCAGAAAAGTTTGGAAGGTGGACAGCTTACTTGCCGCAAGTCCTGCAGATATTCCAAAGATCGTTCAACGTGAGGAAGATTTGGTTATGGCTATGCAGGTAGTAAAAGGAAAAAATGTGCTTAGTGATGTTTTCGATAATTTTCAAAAAGAAAACATTATTGTTTCTGAAGCCTCTCGGGAAAAGAGAGAAAAAGTGCTTGAGCTCCTCAGCCCGGATCTTCGATTGAAAGTTCTTAATGTTTACCGTGTGATTCCCAAAGATCAGGAAAAGAAGTTTAAGAAATATGTGAAAGACCGTAATATTTCTGAGATCAAATCCTTGTGGCATGGATCCAGAAATGAAAACTGGTTAAGTATTGTGGAAAATGGATTACTCCTTCACCCCAATGCTGTAATTACCGGAAAGATGTTCGGTAACGGTATTTATTTCGCTTCAAATGCGAAGAAGAGCTGGGGGTACACTAGCGGTGGCTTTTGGACAAGAGAAGCCGGAAGTTATACCAGGTTCATGGGTCTGTACGCAACCGCCTACGGTAATCCATTAAATGTCGAATGTGCGCACAGTTATTCCGAAGGCACGATTGGCGATAAAAATTGTGTTCATGCACATGCCGGAAGGCAGTTATGCAATGATGAGATTATTTTTTACAACGAGTCCGCAATGCTTCTTACCTACCTGGTAGAGTTCGCAGCATAGGAGGATTTATGAAAGATATAATTATTGATTCTTATCTTTTTCGCGAATCTGACGGGCGTTCCTTTATCCATTACCAGATCTGGTGGAAAAACAATGTAAAAACATTTATGACTGACGGCATCAATTTCTGGGAAGATAACAAACCATTCCTCGGAGAACTTCCAAAAGTTAATTACGATAAATGTGACGTAACAAGCATTTATAAAAGACTTCAAAAACACCATCCGGATGCAGAAATCACAAAGTATCTGGATGGCATTAAAACAAATTAAAAAAGGAGAAAACAAATGAGATACAATAAAAAATTTGACGTAGATAATGTTGCGGAATTAATCAACATTATCGAGAGTGAAGCTAATGAAGGATATCAGGTATTTGTTGGATTCAATAACGGTGATTCTTTATATGCCGTAACCGACATTGATGACGGCGAATTCGACGCCCTGTATGTAGAATCCGAAGAGACTTACGGAGGCGGCTCCGAAACTTCTAGTGATGATTTCCTGGAATTACTTAAGGAAATCGACAGCGACATGCCTATTCGCTGTTATCCGGCAAGACACATTGATGAAGAGTTGGAAGAACAGATGACTATGGAGACCGTTGTGAAGTCTGTGGCCGTTGACGACATTAACGGCGACCTGATCCTGCTTGCGGAGGTAGCATAAATGACAGTAAAGCAATTCATAAAAGAAAAAGGCTGGTGCGCGGAATGTGATGTTCCCAGTACCCGCCGCTGGATGTCGGTTCAGATTGCATTTCAGAACCCGAAAACGGTAAACTACGATGAAACCGAATTCGACATCAAAGCGTATGATGAAGATGAACTCTCTGAACTATTCAAAACCTTATGCAAAGAAACATTCGGAGAAGAGTGGAAGAAAGCGTATTCTTCTGTAACTGCAGTTGTCATTGTGCAATTTGCAGATACCTACGAAGAATTAGCTTAAGAAACAGGCAGCGAAAGCTGCCTTTTCTTATGTCTTTTCTTTCATATTAATATCACAAATCAAAGAAAAGTGGAGGAAAATGATATGAAAAATAAAGAAAGAGCGTGGGAGAACTTCGGAGACGTTAACTTCTTAGAATACGGCGGATGCCTGACCCGAAAAGGCATCAGAGAAGACGCCTATGAAGTCATCTCATTAACGACGGGCATCTGTGATTATGAGGGAAAATACAAAAATCCATGTATCGTCGCAAGATGTTATATTGCTGATATCAACGATTGGATTTCTGCGGAGATTAATTCTTGCGCAGGATATGACGAAAATTATAGGCCGGAAACAGAAGATCAAAAAATGAGTTACTGTGTAGATATAATAAATTATTACGGTATTCATGAATTTGATCCCGTATTCCCGAAAGAAACAGGATGTGGCCCTTATGCGCTTGGAACCATAAAACAGTGGGTTGTTGGCAAAACGATTGTCAAAAAATTTCTTAAGGAAAACGATGTTCCTTATGAATTCAGACATTAGGAGGAAAATAAATGACGTTTACAGGAGCAGAACCTTTAGAAATTAATATTCCTGTTATTATCGCAGCAAGCGGAGAAAAAGTTACTTTAGATAAAGCTGTCTGGAGTGATAAAGAAATCGAGCCGGTGTTTTATGCAGGTGAAAAAGGTCCTTATCTTATTGTGGATTTATGCGATACGAATGGAAGAGCGCTTGTAGATCTCAAAGACGGCGAGCCTTATTATTTCATCGAATGGTGGCGATGCCTTTCAAAAGAACTTGTTCGCAAAGCCAGAAGCGAGCATTGCGTAACTGAATATTGTTTTACGGAAACCGGAGATGAATATTGGTATCAGACTGATGGCTTCCGTCGGCATTATACAAAGATTGAAGGCTGATTCCTTAGGGATCTGCTTTTTATATTTTCCTGCAATGATTTTCTCACATTCTATCATATTAAAGGTAGAAAGGAGATTGCATGCGTATGGAAAATAAACCAGAGAAAATGTTGTATACCGTAAAAGAAGCGGGAGCGGCGTTAGGGGTCAACTCCGGAATGATCCGGAAGCTTATTAAAAAGGGATTGCTGCCAGGATTAAAGTTGGGGTGTTTAAAAGTTCGGAAAATATCGTTGGAAAAATTTATTCAGGATTACGACGGAATGAATTTAGATGATCTTGATAATATCGTTCCCCTCATATTAACTGACGAAAGAGAAGCCAAATAGCTTCTCTTTTTTGTTATTTAAGATCATGGACAAATAAATCGAAATCAATTATAATACCGCCATGCGGTGTTAAACCAAATAACACTCCGCGTCAACATGCCGTCAACAAATTTAATAATTCTTTTTAATATTGATTGGTTTTCAAAAGATGCATTAAACCTTGTGCCATATCGTTATTGTTTAAAAAATGCGGTTTTTCAGACCTTTTTGGAATAATATAAACCAATTTAACAAACTTCGTGAGTATGGGTAACAACCCTATGGTAGGTGCTACCGTAGCTGTTGCAGTATCCATCGAAGAAGCTGCTAAGGCTGGCAAGTTCTAATAAATCTGATTTTCAGAATTCTGAGACTCCCGATTTTTTCGGGAGTCTTTTTTCATAAAATTATTTTTGCAATCGAACATACATTCTGCTATAATATAATGAGCGCAAGGGAGCCAATATGCTTGCATAATTGGCGAACGGCGAATTTGATCATGATCGTTGTGAAGCAACGGTAAGCACCATAGGTGCGAATCATGATGTAATGAGTAACCGCAGCACAGAAAGAAGGCATTTATGGAAACATCATCACATACGTATATTGCTATGGATCTGAAGTCCTTTTATGCCTCCGTGGAGTGCGTGGACAGAGGCTTGGATCCACTGAACACCAACCTGGTGGTAGCGGATGCCTCCCGGACGCAGAAGACCATCTGCCTGGCAGTGTCACCCTCCCTGAAAGCCTATGGGATTTCCGGAAGAGCAAGACTGTTTGAGGTAATCTCCAAAGTACGGGAAGTAAATGCACTGCGGAAGGTAAGGGCCCCCGGAGGAGCTTTTACCGGAAAATCTTCTTTTGCGGATGAATTGAAGGAACATTCCGAATTAGAGGTAGCTTTTGTCACAGCTACACCACGTATGGCGAGATATTTAGAATACAGTACACAGATTTATGATATTTATCTGAAGTACATTGCACCGGAAGATATTCATGTCTATTCTATTGATGAGGTGTTCCTGGATGTGACACAATATCTGAAAATCTATGGCATGACAGCGAGAGAACTGGCGTCCAAAATTGCAATGGAGATTCTCGAGAAAAAGGGGCTGACTGCCACAGCCGGAATCGGAACCAATCTGTATCTGTGTAAGATTGCCATGGACATCGTAGCCAAACATATGGAGCCGGATGAAAACGGTGTCCGGATCGCCGAACTGGATGAGATCAGTTACCGGGAACTTTTGTGGGATCATAAACCACTGACGGATTTCTGGAGAGTTGGCACTGGATACCGTCGAAAACTGGAAGCAGCCGGAATGTTTACCATGGGTGATGTGGCCAGATGTTCTATCGGCAGCACTCAGGATTACTATAATGAAGATTTACTCTATAAAATGTTCGGAATCAATGCGGAGCTTCTGATCGATCATGCCTGGGGATATGAACCGGTGACCATGGATCTGATCAAGTCCTATCGGCCGGAGACCAACTGTATCAGTTCCGGGCAGGTATTGCATTGTGCCATGGATTTTACGAAGACGAAGATCATAGTCCGGGAGATGGCTGAACAGTTGGCCATGGATCTGATGACGAAAAAGCTGGTGACAGATCAGATCGTACTGACTGTGGGTTATGACATTGATAATCTGAAGATACCGGAGATTGCCGATCATTATCATGGGGAGATCACGGTAGACCGTTATGGCAGGAGCGTACCAAAACATGCCCACGGCACCGGCAATCTTACGACAATGACTGCATCTTTAAGTAAGATCACGGAGACGACGATGGGATTATATGAACGGATCGTGAATCCATCACTTTTAACACGAAGGATCACTCTGACAGCCAATCATTTAAAAGATGCGGACAAAGTGAAGGACGAGCCGGTCTACGAACAGCTGGATCTGTTCTCCGGAGACCTTTTGTATGCTGGGCAGGAGCCTGCACAGGATACGACGCAGCAGGAAAAAGAACGTCTGGAAAAGGAAAAACATTTGCAGGAAGCAATGCTCCGGGTGAAATCCAAATACGGAAAAAATGCCATTTTGAAGGCAGCCGACTTACAAGAGGGCGCTACCACAATAGACAGGAATCGTCAGATCGGTGGTCACAAAGCATAATAAATAATCATAGAAAAAGGGTAAAAAATGAACGAGAAATATAAGGACATGCTCCGGCTTCCGCATCCTGTGTCCGCCACCCACCCCAGAATGTCGTTGCAGGACCGGGCGGCACAGTTTTCTCCCTTTGCGGCATTGACAGGATACGAAGATGCTCTGAAGGAAACGGCCCGTCTGACGGATCATTTTGTCGAACTGGATGAAGACAGGAAGCAGGAGATTGACCGGCAGATCGGTTATCTGCAACAGCACATGAGAGAGGAACTTACGGTAAAGATCACTTATTTCGTACCGGACACTCGGAAAAACGGCGGTGCCTACAACACTCTGGAAGGATGCGTGCAAAAAATTGACGAAAATAGCAAAAGCCTCCGGATACAGGGAACGGAGATATTGGTAGATAAAATCTATCAGATAGATTTTATCCGGGCAACATTGTAAATATTTATAGAAAATGCTACAATATTGCCCGGCAGACATTACTGAAAAGTTTGGAAAGGAATCTTTCGGAATGAAGAAAAAATATATCGGTACAGTTTTTTTCTCTCTTCTTTTACTGTTGTTATTTCTTCCGGTTTTCTTTTATGTTATTTATTACGGAAATAACGTAGATTATAATGCAATGCACAAAATTGTTACCGTGGAAGGAAACAGGGTCTTATTTTTATGTGCGATCGTGGGAGCTGCGGTACTTGGAATTCTTTATTATTTTCTCAGAAAACTTCCAACCACGCCCCGTACAATAACTGTATTTACGGCCGTTACCGTGGCGGTCTGTGTCCTTTTTTATATGATCAATGTCAATATTTCCAAATGTATAGCGTTCTACGGCGGCTGGGACTGCGGAATGGTGGCCAATTCGGCACGCTGGATCTTCGAAGGCGGCGAACTGGGATATGACGATTATTATACGATCTACAGCAACAATATTCCCATTACATGGCTTTTGTATAAGCTGTATTGCTTTTCTTCCGGTATGAAAGCGTATCCGTATAACCCGGAGTTTATATGGATCCAGTTCCAATGCGTAATGCTTTCACTGGCAGTATTATGTTCTGTACTTTTGGTGATCAGAGTCAGTAAAAACCTGGGAACATCTGTTATAACACTGATTTTCAATATTGCCTTTCTGGGAATCTCTCCCTGGAAAATCATTCCGTATACGGATGGCTGCACCATAGCGATGCCTGTTATGATCCTTTTCTTATATTCCATGGTGCGAGGCCGCAAAAGCAGGTGGAGTTATGCTCTCTGGTTCCTGCTTATGTTTCTCGGATGCCTGAGCGGCATTATGAAAGCGACCTGTTATGTGGCGGTAATTGCGATCGTCATAATTGATATTTTTTGGACCGTTTCGGAGGAGAGCGATGTTCGTTCCCGGTTATACGGACTGGGAGGGAAGATGTTACTGCTGGTAATTGCCTTTTGTCTTGCATCATGGTGCAGGCAGGGAATGTATCAGACATTACACTACGGATACAATCCGGAGTTGGAAATCGGTTGGAGTAATTATATGTATAACGGTCTCAATGAGGACACCACGGGAGCCTGTTCCGGAGAGGGCCTTGAGATCGTACGGTCTTTTGCCGGTTCCGATAAGGCTTCCCGGATGCAATATGAACTTGCAGGAATCCGCAGGAGAATGCAGGACCGGGGCTTTATAGGAACCTTGCGGTTCTGGCTGCACAAACAGGTCATGAATTTTAATGACGGCACCTTCAGCTGGTATCAGGAGGGATATTTCCAGGCCTGGGAATATCCGGAGATTTCCGACAGCTCTTTTACGGAACCATTGCGGAATTTCTACTGGCTGGATGGCAGTAATTATATCTGGTTCACGACAGTAAGCCAGGGCCTGTGGATTTTTGTACTGCTGGGAATTCTGGCACAAGCAGTATTGCTTTTAGTGAAAGCAATAGCAGGATTACGTAAGAGTGATGTGTCAGTTGAGGAGAATTCATCCGATCTGTTGAGCGTTTCTGTTACCATGATCGTTATTTTTATCGGTATGTTTTTATTTGTTATGTTGTTTGAAGCCAGGGCGCGGTATCTTTATAATATGATCCCGGTCTTTTCAACAATGGCAGTTCTTGGATGGTGCGGAATATATCGTAAATGCTTCCTGATGTTTGACAAAAAGCGGCAATAAGCTATTTATTATATAAAAAATGCACGTTATCCGCTTTTATAATGTGAAAATACCACTGGTAAAAAATACAAGCATCTTGTATAATGTACATTGTTAGTTCAAATTATTTTATAAAATAGGAAATAATAAGAGGGAGGAAGAATTAATGTACTATTGTAAGAATTGCGGCGAACCTTATATGACGGATGAAGCTGTAATGTGCATAAAGTGTGGCGTAGCTAAGGGACAGGGCAATAATTATTGCCATAACTGCGGTAAGCCGTTAGCTCCGGATGCAGCAGTATGCTTAAACTGCGGCGTAGCTAATAAACAGGCTCCTGCACCGGATGCAAAATCCAAACTGGTTGCCGGTCTCCTGGGTATTTTTCTGGGTACATTCGGTGTTCATAATTTTTATCTTGGCTACACCGGAAAAGCAATCACACAGCTTGTGCTTACCATTGTTGGATATATTCTTTGCTGTGTTGTAGTTGGTGTTTTCCTGGTTATAGGTATATGGATCTGGAGTCTGGTAGAGGCTATTATGATCCTGACAGGCAAGATCAATGTAGATGGTAAAGGTAACCCGTTGGCAGATTAAATAAACTAAGATCCTGAAAGGATCGGAAAGAGGAAAAAATGGACGGACAGAATTTTGAAAATGAAAACAATGTAACGGTAGATACTACCGCAACAGAAGTAAGTTCTACAGCAGAACCTGCACAGGAGACACCTGCAGCAGAACAGCCTGCAAACAATTATCAAGACTATACTTCTAATGTACAGCCTCAGGTAGCTGTAACAACACCTGTACAACCTGAGAACAAAGATACCAATGTGCTGGCTATCATCAGTCTGGTACTGGGTATTCTTTCTATTGTTCTTGGATGCTGTACCGGATGGATCGGTGCTTTGTTTGGTATCGGTGGCATTATCTGTGCAGTATTTGCCAATAAGCAGGGTAAGACCGGACTGGCAAAGGGTGGACTGATCTGCTCCATCGTCGGTATCGTACTTGGAATCCTGATCACCGTTCTTGCAGTAGTATTTTCTATGGCTATGGTAGGTTACGGCTATGAAAGTATGTACTAAGAATAGCAGAAGTCTGGAAGATTATCTTTATCTGACAGGATGGATATTTCTTCTGACCGGCAGCATTGGAATCTATCTGTATCTTCATATAGTTCTTCCGAATCTGCAGGGATATACCTGCATGGTCTATCGATTGTTTGGATTTTATTGTCCCGGCTGCGGTGGAACCAGAGCGGTAAGTGCACTGCTTGCAGGACATCCTCTGTCAGCAACCTGGTATCATCCACTGGTAACTTATACCGTTGTTATCTTTGGAGGCTTTATGTTGACACAGACTCTCGCCAGATTGCATATCGGTGGGATCAAAGGATGGAAGTTCCATGAGTGGCATCTGTATGCAGCTGTCGCAATCATGATCGGAAATTTTATTTTGAAAAACATTTGGCTTTTGGGTTTTCATATTTCACTATGACTGTATTTGCAATTTTTACATATACAGAATTTTTTAAGCACAAGAGTGCGGAGGGAGAAAAAATGGATAAAAAAACTACGGGTATTATTGCTTACATCACCTGGATTGGCCTGATTGTTGCTTTTTGCGCAGGTGACAAAGAGGGTGCTAAATTCCACCTGAATCAGGCACTGGTTATTACACTGGGTTGGATTATTGCCGGTGTAGTCAGCGTTATTCCTGTGATTGGAACTATTGTTGGTGGTATCTTATACATCTTCATGACGGTATGCTCGATCATGGGTCTGATCTATGCTTGCCAGGAGCAGGAGAAAGAAGTCCCCCTGATCGGTCAGATTAAAATTTTAAAATAATCATCTATCAGAAAAAAGAACAAAAAAATCCCCGGTGCATCAGCATCGGGGATTTTCTTGTTCTTACGTATTATTCTGCAGTAGTAGAAGCAGCATCTGCTGTTTCCTCTGCAGTGGTCAGATTTACATTTTCCGGTTGTTCACCATGCAGGAACGTAATAATGATCTGAATACGTTTATAAGCTCTTGCGTAGTTTTCTTTTGCATAATCGGCAGTCAATTGATTGTAGCCGCCGTTGCTGTAGGCTTCATGATAACTTTCCACTGCCTGTGTCATGTACGCGCTGGCTTCATCTGCCAGAGATTCCAGATAATCAAATTCCGTGGGAAAATCCAATTCCGCAAAATTCTGAAAAGAGGTATCCAGTTGATCCAGATATCCCAGCAATTCATCAGTTGCTGTATCCGATTCCGCATCTACGTTATTGATGGCAGTATCGATATCGGAGATTTCTGTGCAGAAGGCATCTATTTCACCCTTGAACTGTGTCAGCTTAGGATCTTTTCCACAAGCGGTAAGTGCCATGGCAGTAAGAAGTCCTGCGGTAATGGCAAGTATTTTTTTCTTCAAGATAATCATCCTCCAAATCATTTAATCCACATAAAATTTATCATATTCTGAGACTTTGCGCAACCATATAATGTTAAATCGTCCCCTTTACGAATAAAAGCACAATGTGGTATGATTAAAAGAATTAAGAAACAGGGAAGAGAAACATGACACGAGAAAAATTTATTGATTTCACAAAAGATCATATCATATATCTGGATGGTGCCACCGGCTCCAATCTGGTAAAGGCCGGAATGCCCTCCGGAGTCTGCCCGGAGCAGTGGATTCTGGAACATAGAGAGGTAATGCTACAGCTACAGAAGGAATACGTGCAGGCGGGAACCAATATTCTGTACGCACCTACCTTTACAGCAAACCGTGTAAAACTGGCAGAATATCATTTAGAGAAAAATATGTCCTCTATGATCCATGACCTGGTGGCGATATCAAAAGAAGCTGCAGCAAGTACTCCGGGACATTCGGTCTATGTGGCCGGAGATATCACCATGACCGGCGAGCAGCTGCGCCCTATGGGAAAAATGGAGCTGGAAGATCTGATCGCTATCTATAAAGAGCAGATTCTCTGCCTGGTGGATGCCGGAGCAGATCTGCTGGTAGTCGAAACGATGATGAGCCTGGCAGAGACCAGAGCGGCATTGATCGCTGCAAAAGAAGTCTGTGATCTTCCGGTGATCGCTACACTTACTTTTGAAGCGGATGGCAGAACTTTATTCGGCACAGATGCCAAAACGGCGGCAGTCGTACTGGAAAGTCTGGGTGCGAGCGCTATCGGTGCGAATTGTTCCACCGGTCCGGCACAGATGGAAGGCATCATCTCCGACATGATATCCGTTACCACGATACCTATCATTGCAAAGCCAAATGCCGGACTGCCTTTTCTGGATGAAAATGGAACCACCTGCTATAACATGGAAGCAGAAGAGTTTACCGAAGAAATGCAAGTACTGGTGAATGCTGGCGCAACCATACTGGGGGGATGCTGCGGCACCACTCCGGAATTTATCAGACAGATCCATGACCGCTTTGGTACGGAGACAAGGGTAACGGCAGCCAGACGACCGGAAGGCATCCGGTATCTGACATCCGAACGCATTACCCACAGCTTCGGACTGGAGGATGGTTTTTTCGTTGTGGGAGAGAGAATTAACCCTACGGGCAAAAAGGCACTTCAGGCACAACTGCGGGAAGGCAATTTTGAAAAGGTGATCCAGTTCGCCGAGGAGCAGGAAACCTGTGGTGCAAAGGTACTGGATATCAATATGGGGATGAGCGGTATTGATGAAAAGCTATGTATGCTCCGGGCGCTGGAGGAGGTAAGCGGTGTGACGAATCTTCCGCTGTCACTGGATTCCAGTTATGTGGAAGTACTGGAAGCTGCCCTTCGTAATTACCCGGGACGTGCTTTGGTCAATTCGGTGTCTCTGGAAACGGAAAAATTCGAAAAGCTGCTTCCTATTGTAGCTAAATATGGTGCAATGTTCATCCTGCTTCCTTTATCGGATGCAGGTCTGCCTAAGGACATTGAAGAGAAAAAAGAGATTATACATAAAATTTATGATCGTGCACTTTCACTTGGAATGCGAAAGGAAGATATTGTAGTAGACGGTCTGGTGGCAACCGTCGGAGCAAATCCAAAGGCTGCACTGGAGACGCTGGAAACGATCCGTTACTGCAAGAGCAACGGCTTCGCCACAATTTGCGGCTTATCCAATATTTCATTTGCCATGCCGGAGAGAGGTTTTGTAAATACCGCTTTTCTGACGCTGGCGATTCAGTCGGGACTGACGATGGCGATTGCCAATCCCTCTCAGGAGATGCTGATGAGCTGTGCGCTGGCAACCGATCTTCTCCTGAATAAAGAAGAGGCTGCACTCCGTTATATTGAATATGCCGGAGGCGTCAAAGAGCGCAGAGAAGAAAAAGAAGCGGAATTATCCAGAAAACTTGCTCTTTTGGAGCAACAGGGAACGAAGGCAGCTTCCACGGACAATACAGAAGTACCGTCTGCTGTAACTGCTTCGAAAGATACCCCTCAGATCAATGAAATGCAGGAAAAACTGAAAACAGCAGTTCTGAAGGGGAATCGTAATGGTATTGTAAAAATAACAAACGAAGCACTGGAGAGTGGAGAAAAACCTGTGGAATTATTGAATCAGGTTCTGCTTCCCGCTATTAATCTGGTGGGAGAATATTTTGATCAGGGCAAGTATTTTCTGCCGCAGTTGATTGCCAGTGCAGAAGCAATGAAGAATTCTATTGAAGTACTGGAGCCTTTATTACAGACCGGAAACAGTGGGGAAGAAATGCCGGTAGTCGTTATTGCTACCGTAGAAGGCGATATTCATGACATTGGTAAAAATCTTGTAGCGTTGATGTTGAAAAATCATGGTTTCCATGTGATAGATCTGGGAAAGGATGTTCCCCAGGCCAAAATTTTGGAAACGGCAAAGGAACATCACGCTGAGTTTATCGCCCTGTCAGCGTTGATGACCACCACCATGCAGAGAATGCGGGAGATCGTAGCCGCTGCGAAACAGGAAGGTATCACCGCCAAAATCATTATCGGCGGAGCCGTGATCACCCAGGAATATGCGGATGAGATCGGAGCGGACGGCTATTCCAAGGATGCAGCAGATGCTGTGAAGCTGGCCAAAAGCCTGATGGAATAAAATAAACAGCGGAAAATTATGGAGTATAGATAAAGGAGTGGAATGACATGATTGGAGCAGATGCGATTATTAAATGTCTGGAAGAAGAAGGTGTAAGTACGGTATTCGGATATCCCGGAGTGGCGATATGTCCTTTTTTCAACAGTATTCTGGATTCCGATATTAAGACAGTATTGATCCGTACCGAACAGAATGCAGCACATGCTGCCAGCGGTGTGGCACGAATGACCGGAAGACCCGGAGTCTGTGCGGTAACCTCCGGACCGGGCGCTACGAATGTCATCACGGGTATTGCTACAGCATTTGCGGACAGTATTCCACTGATCTGTATCACCGGTCAGGTGAACAGCGAACTGCTGGGAAGCGATGTATTCCAGGAGGCGGACATCACCGGCGCTGTGGAATCTTTTGTGAAATACAGCTATCTGGTAAAAAATGTAAATGATATTCCCAGAGTATTCAGGGAAGCGTTTTATATTGCCAATACCGGTAGAAAAGGACCGGTGCTGATCGATATTCCCATTGATATTCAGAATGCCACGATCAAGAATTTTCATTATCCGGAAGAGGTAAACCTCCGCACTTATAAACCAACGGTCAAGGGACATGCCGTACAGATCAAAAAGGTGATCCGGGAATTGGAAAAGGCAAAGCGGCCTATTATCTGTGCCGGAGGCGGTGTATTGCTCAGTGAGGCGGAAGAGGAGCTTCGGGCATTTGCGGAAGAACACAGAATTCCCGTAGTGTCTACCATGATGGGAATCGGTGTCATGCCCACTGAACATCCTCTATATTATGGAATGGTGGGCAATAATGGCAAGGCATATGCAAACCGTGCCATGAACGAATCGGATCTGTTGATTATGGTGGGAGCCCGTGTAGCAGATCGTGCGGTCAGTCAGCCGGATCTGATTACCCGGAATAAGGTATTGGTACATATCGATGTAGATCCCGCAGAGATTGGTAAAAATGCCGGTCCCTCCATCCCATTGGTCGGCGATGCAAAACACATTTTTCAGGATTTCCAGAAGGAAGAATTCAGCTGTGACTATGAGGAATGGCTTACTACCTTAAATGAGTATCGTTCCACAATGGAGAAAAAGAGAACCCCGAATCCCGATTTTGTAGATCCGGCTGCGTTCATTACCAAACTTTCCGAGAAAATGCAGGAAGACGGCATCTATGTCGCAGATGTGGGACAGAACCAGATCTGGTCCTGCGGTTATCATATCGTGAAAAAAGGGAAGTTCTTAACATCCGGCGGCATGGGAACCATGGGATATTCCATTCCTGCGGCTATGGGTGCCAAAACAGCCGCGATGGACAAGCAGGTCATTGCCGTATGCGGAGACGGATCTTTCCAGATGTCTATGATGGAACTGGCCACCATCAGACAGCATCGGATCCCGGTCAAGATCATTGTATTGAAAAACAATTATCTCGGTATGGTTCGCGAATATCAGCACTATACCTACAAAGATCATTATTCTGTGGTAGATCTGTCGGGAAGTCCCGATCTGGAGAAATTATCCGCAGCTTATGATATTCCTTATCTGCGTTTGAATAATATGGAGCATGTGGACGAAGTGTTGGATACTTTTCTGGCTGAAGACAATACGATGCTGTTAGAATGTCTGATCGATCCTATGGATCTGGTGAAATAACAAAGGGGGCTGTACTGAGATGAAGAGAATATATTCCGTACTGGTTGAAAACCGTTCCGGTGTACTGTGCAAGGTGGCCGGACTGTTTTCCAGAAGATGCTTTAACATTGACAGTCTCGCAGTGGGAGAGACGGATGATCATGCGGTTTCCTGTATGACGATCGTGAGTTCCGGTGATGAACGTACTTTGGAACAGATTGAAAAGCAACTGAATAAAAAGCTGGATGTCATTAAAGTAAAAACGCTATCCCAGGAACAGTGTTATACCAGGGAATTAATGTTATTAAAAGTTAAATATAACAAGAATAATCGTAGGGATATCATAGAAATTTGCGACATTATGAAAACAGAGATCGTAGATATGTCAAAACATTTTATGATGTTGCAAATATGTGATTCACCGGAGAAAATCGATACTCTGATCAAGATGCTGCAATCGATCAGTATCGTCGAAGTAGCCAGAACCGGAACCCTTGCATTATCAAAATGTGCAGAAAATGATGATTAAAATACATCAATCATAATGTTAAATTC